>CEQG01153885.1_pt1 | contig 127099 bp, 119 predicted proteins | sample 350301 | NCBI WGS metagenome assembly CEQG01 (sample SAMEA2621242, study PRJEB7988) | marine metagenome | isolation source: saline water (ENVO:00002010), including | reverse complement strand
CCTTCATAAGAGTTTAGGGGATTGGGACCTTGCCCTAGCAGCCTACAATAGTGGCCCAGGAAATGTATCTAAAGCCATCCGACGGTCGGGTGGACACACAAATTATTGGAACATTCGCCATAATTTACCTCGAGAAACCGCGGGTTATGTTCCTGCTTTTTTGGCGACCATGTATATTTTTGAATTTGCGGAGGAACACGGATTTAAAAGTGCGGGGCCAAAATTCCCCTATATTGCGACCGATACTCTCAAAGTAAAGAAAATGATTACTTTGGAGCAAGTTGCCAAAGTAACAAACCTGGAGGTTGCCGAAGTAGAATTCCTAAACCCTTCCTATAAATTGGGAATCATCCCTGTTGTAAAAGATGAAAATTATGTGTTGCGGTTGCCCATTGATGCTATTGGGAAATTTGTGAGTAACGAAGAGGCTATTTACGGTTTAGCTGAAAAGGAATTTAATGAGAGGGAAAAACCGCTTCCTGAATTTATTGAGCAATCAGATAAAATTAGGTATCGGGTTCGAAGTGGGGATTATTTAGGGAAAATTGCCCAAAAATATGGCGTTGGGGTGAGCCAAATAAAGCGCTGGAATGGTTTACGAAGCAATAACCTTCGTATAGGACAGCGACTTACCATTTATCCGAGAAAAACGGTTTCAAAACCCGCCAAGGAAACAACAAAGGTAGCCTCAAATACAAATGAAAAAACCTATACCGTCCAAAAAGGAGATACATTATGGAGTATTTCCCGAAAATTTCCCAACATTTCTATTGAAGATTTAAAAAAGTGGAACGATATTAGCAGTAGTAATCTTAAACCTGGAATGAAGCTTAAAATCTCAAAAAGCTGATTTTCAAAAAAATAACAACTCATGCAACGGCTTATCTACCCACTGCTTTTTGTAAGCATTCTTATTTTTTCATGTAATAATAGTTCAGAAAAAAGGGACACTTCTTTTTTAAAGGAATCGGTTGGCGCTATCAATGGGCTTCAAATAGTGATTAGTAATCAACTTTGGAATGATTCGGTAGGGGAAAAGATTCGACAGCATTTTGCGGCTCCGGCCGACGGACTCCCGCAACAGGAACCGATTTTTTCCATCAACCAAATGCAACCCGAAAACTTTACCGATTTTGCAAGAACTTACCGAACGTTTCTCTATGTTGATCTTGGCGAGAAAGACACGGTAAAACTCAAGAAAAACTCCTACGCAAAACCTCAAATAGGGGCCTATATTACAGGAACATCTGAAGAAAAAATCATCGATTTAATTGAAGCCAACTACCAAAACATTATTGAAGTTTTTAAAGCTTCAGAAATTAAAGAGCGGCAACGTCGTACCAATATATCCCTCCTTAAACTTGATTCGTTGCAAGAACGTTTTGGGGTGTCCCTTAAGATTCCATCTGCGTATCGGGTCGCTTCTGCCTGTGACGACTTTTATTGGCTTCGGAAAGATTTAAAGTCGAATGGAAGCACCAACATTTTAATTTATGAAGTCCCTATGAATGTAATAGGAAGGGATTCTACTATTATAGGGGACATTGTGATGATGCGGGATACCATAGGTTCTGGGTATTTGCCCGTAGAGGACGATGGGTTATTTGTCACAGAGGAAGCTTATGCGCCCTATCTTTTTACGACTCAGGTTGACGGGAAATTTGCTTATGAAACCAAAGGTACTTGGGAAGTAAAGGATGCTTTTATGGCAGGTCCTTTTGTGAATTACGCTATTAAAGACGAAGCAAACAATCGTTATCTTATTATGGAAGGATTTACCTATGCGCCCTCAATGGAAAAGCGGGACCTTCAATTTGAATTGGAATCGATCATAAAATCTGCAAAAATCCAATAAAGTAAAAAAACCCGAAGCATTGCTTCGGGTTTTTTTACTTTATACAGTTAAGAAAATTACTTTTTCTCTTCTATTTGATCGTTTTTTTCGTCTTTTGAGGCATCCTTAAATTCTTTGATACCACTTCCTAGGCCGCGCATTAGTTCTGGTATTTTCTTTCCACCAAAAAGTAACAACACAACCACCACAATCAGTGCTATCTGCCAAGGTCCTATCGCAAGGGGTAATACTAATGCTTCCATTTTCTTAGAAATTTATGATACAAAGGTAACAAGAAATATGAACATATAACGTTGTAAAAGCAACTTTAGCATAAAGAGCGTACATTTGCAATAGAATTTCACCTTCAGAATGCAGCAAAAAGAAAAAAGAGGAAAAAAAATAAAGAAGAAGCTTCTTCACAAATACCGTTTGGTGGTGTTAAACGAGGAAACCTTTGAAGAGCGGTTCTCCTTCAAGTTAAGCAGGCTTAATGTGTTTGTATTTAGTACCATTTTTGCCATTTTATTGATTGCTTCCACGACACTACTTATTGCATTTACACCGCTTCGGGAATACATTCCAGGCTATTCCTCTACCACGTTAAAGAAAAGAGCCACAGAGCTTACCTATGAAACGGATTCTTTACAACAAAGAATTTTGGTAAATGAGCAGTATCTTGAGTCGATTAAAAAAGTACTTACTGGAGACGTTAAGGCAGAAAACTTAAATAAAGACTCTATTTTGGAAGTGGTACAGCGAGAAATTAATGAAGGACAGTTTTTACCGTCTAAAGAAGATTCCTTATTGCGGGAAAAAGTACAGCAAGAAGATAAATACAATCCGTTAACAGACAATCCAGCGGTTAATTTTGTATTATTTCCACCCGTAAATGGAACGATTTCCGAAGCCTATAATCCTGAAGAAAAGCATTATGGGGTAGATATCGTAACGGTTCAGAATAGCCCTGTAAAGGCAGTAGCCGATGGAACGGTCATTTTTGCCGAATGGACCGCAGAAACAGGATATGTAATTATTGTGAAACATCCCTTTAACTTGATTTCTGTGTATAAACACAATGCCTCCCTCACAAAATCGCAGGGCGATTTAATTAAAGCGGGTGAGGTCATTGCCGCTTCTGGAAATTCGGGAGAGTTTACCACGGGCCCGCATCTTCATTTCGAACTATGGAGTGACGGATATCCTATAAATCCTCAAAATTTTATCGATTTTAACTAAGTATGTCAGTAAAGTCTTTTGGAGCAAAGCTGTTTGCTAAAATCATTGTCAACCAAATTAAAAGCTGGTCTTCAAACCCAGTGGAAACCCAACAGAAAGTTTTTGAGGACCTTATTTCCAAAGCCAAAAACACCCAATTTGGAGAGGATCACAATTTTTCAGAAATAAAAACCCATAAGGATTTTACCCAGAAGGTACCCATAAGAGACTATGAAGAATTGAAACCTTATGTCGATACGATGGTCGAAGGAAAAGAAAATATACTATGGCCCGGAAGGCCTTTATATTTTGCAAAAACCTCTGGCACTACTTCTGGGGCAAAGTATATTCCACTTACAAAAGATTCCTTACCGTACCATATTCGTGCCGCTAGAAATGCTATTTTATGTTATTTACATGAAACGGGAAATACCAAAGTGGTAGATGGCAAAATGATCTTTCTACAGGGAAGCCCTATACTTTCTGAAAAGAACGGTGTTAAATTAGGCAGGTTGTCTGGAATTGTAGCACATTATGTGCCTAAGTACCTTCAGAAAAATAGGATGCCTTCTTGGGAAACCAATTGTATTGAAGATTGGGAAACGAAAGTAGAGGCCATTGTGGAAGAAACCAAAGGGGAAAACATGACCATTATTAGCGGTATTCCCTCCTGGGTGCAAATGTATTTTGAGCGGCTTCAGAAACAAACGGGTAAAAAGGTAGGCGAGCTTTTCGAAAACTTCGAACTGTTTATTTATGGTGGGGTCAATTTTGAACCCTACCGAAAAAAGTTTGAAAACCTCATAGGTAGATCTGTGGATAGTATCGAACTTTTTCCAGCTTCGGAAGGGTTTTTTGCTTTTCAGAATGAGCAAAAAGACAAGGGGCTGTTACTCTTGTTAAATTCTGGGATGTTCTATGAATTTGTACGTTCCGAAGATTTTTTCAGTGAAAACCCAAAAAGACTTACTATTGGCGAGGTGAAAGTGGGGGTAAATTATGTCATGATTATCTCTTCCAATGCGGGGCTATGGGCATATAACTTGGGGGATACGGTAATGTTCACATCGGTGCAACCTTACAAATTGATCGTTACCGGAAGGATTAAGCATTTTATATCGGCATTTGGAGAACATGTTATTGGAAAGGAAGTAGAACAAGCCATGCAAGAGGCCATGCAAGAATTTGGCTTTTCCATTACAGAGTTTACCGTGGCGCCGCAAACAGAAACCAAAGATGGGCAGCTCCCGTATCATGAATGGTTGGTCGAGTTTGAAAATACGCCTAAAAACATGGAAGCAATAGCTTTATTTATGGACCAATCCCTTCAGAAACAAAACAGCTATTATTTCGATCTAATTGAAGGGAAAGTACTGCAGCCACTTAAGATAACCCCATTACAAGTAGATAGCTTTAAAAAGCATATGAAATCCTTGGGCAAATTGGGTGGCCAGAACAAAGTTCCTAGATTATCCAACGATCGAAAAATTGCTAACCACCTCATAAAATTACAAGGATAAAATAATACTATCTTTGCATCGAAATGGAGAGACTTCAGCCACATAAAAGAACGAGGGCACAGGAAAGTTCTGGGGCAATAGAGCGTTTGTACATTACCATGCGGCACCTTTTTAATCGTGGTTTTTATAAACCGATGGGGATAAGCGGCGAATCCTTACGGGAATCGCTCCTTATCTTAAGACCTGAAATATATGGTTCTATTGCTGAAGAAAAAATTGAGTTACAGGGGCTCTTGTATGTAATCGACAGGCTTCCCTACGGAATTGAAGAATGTACCTTCATCAATCTTACCAGCGATGAAGGGTATAAAAAGTCTCATTTCAAACCCATCATCCCATTAAAGCGAAGAAGAAATTGCTACCGTATAGACGAGGAGCAAATGAATATTGAGATTACCCGTGGAAGAAGTGAAATCTATGACATCCTTACACATCTCACTTTTCTTTATATTGAATCCCATAAAATCATGAAGCAGGTCCTTATCAATGATGAGGGCGAATTAATTCGGGATTGGGAGAAACTGGAAGAGGCCGTACTTCATAAAAAAAACTTAACCCAAAAAGACAAAGAAATTGCGTTGACCCATACGGCTAATTTCTTAGGAAGAACTTTTGAAGAGGTAAGTGATATTTACCCACAATTTTCCTGTAAGGAAGACGAACATCGGTTCCTTAAAATAATTTATTATTTGGGAAAAGGAGCCATTAAAGAAGTCTTGACACAAGAAAAAAGGCTCATTACTTTCAGTCCCGTGCTGCGCGAACGATTAGGACACCATATTCATGGAGAGCGTTGGGCCATCCGAATAAAAAAAGAGCTACACAAGCGGGGTTGGCTGGAAAGGCCCTTGCATATTATTAGTGCCAATATGCACAGTGTGATGAACACCTTGTATGCTGAAAAAGCCTTAAGTAGTGCAGATAAAAAAGGAAAGAGCACGCTTCAAATTTATGAGGCTTTGAGTCAGTCGCAAAACGGAAAACTACGAGACAAGGTAGTTAAGAAGGCTCAGCAAGAAGGAATGGTTTATCTTGCCGATGAGAGTGGCACCAATATCGATATTCAACTTTTTGACATTGAAGCCTTGCCATTGGTTCCCGAAGAAGTGGAAAAACCCATTATTTTGGTAATGGATTATGCGTTTGGGGAACAAGCTTATGAAACCATGGACGAATTGCTGAAGCCATTTAAAGAAAATGGTAATACACATTATTTGAATGTAAAATCCATCTCTATCATGGGTAAAGCGGGGATTTTAGAAGGCGGAAAAGGCGATATCATGATTCCTTCTTCCCATATTTTTGAAGGAACGGCAGATAATTATCCCTTTAAAAACAAATTGAAGCGAAGTCATTTCCCGGAAGGTGTAAATACCTACAAAGGGGCGATGATAAGTGTTTTGGGAACTTCCCTTCAGAATAAGGATATTTTGAAGTTTTTCCATGATTCGACCTGGAATGTGATCGGGTTGGAAATGGAAGGTGCGCATTACCAAAAAGCAATCCAATCGGCTTCCAAAATACGTGGGAGCATTAGCGCCAGTGTAGAGGTGCGTTATGCGTATTATGCCTCAGACAACCCTTTGGAGACAGGAAGTACTTTAGCCTCAGGTGGTCTTGGAACGACAGGGGTAAGGCCTACTTATTTAATTACAGAAAAGATTTTAGAACAAATACTTAAACCATAAAGTTTTGAACAAAAAGAAAGTATTAGTAACCGGAGGAGCGGGATTTATAGGCTCTAATTATGTAGATTATATCTTGGAAAACTTCGATGATGAAGTGGTGGTTTTGGATAAGCTTACCTATGCAGGAGACCTTAAAAACCTTGAAAATGCTTCAAAAAGTGCCAAGTACCAATTTGTGGAAGGGGATATTTGTGATGCGGGTTTATTGGAACAGCTATTTCAGAAACATCAATTTCAACAAGTGGTTCATTTTGCGGCAGAATCTCATGTGGATAACTCCATTACGGGTCCTTCCGCTTTTATTGAAACGAATATTGTCGGCACGTTTCAGCTGCTTCAGGCTGCTTATAAATTGTGGATGGATGGGCCCAACCAGTTAAAAGAGGGCTTTAAAGAGGCTCGATTTTTACATGTATCCACCGATGAGGTATACGGAACTCTTGGCGAGACAGGGCTTTTCACGGAAACCACATCTTATGCGCCTAATAGTCCTTACAGCGCATCTAAAGCATCTTCCGATTTTATCGTGAGAAGTTATTTCCATACCTATGCGTTGCCTGTAGTGACCACCAATTGCTCTAACAATTATGGACCTAATCAGCATAAAGAAAAATTGATCCCAACAATCATTAGAAAAGCTATCTCTGGAGCGCCTATCCCAATTTATGGGGACGGACAAAACATCAGGGATTGGCTGTATGTAAGGGATCATTGTACCGGAATAAAATTAGCCTTGGACAAAGGCCGATTGGGGGAAACCTATAACATTGGAGGACGAAACGAACGTAAAAACCTGTACATCGCTCACACCATATGTGACCTCTTGGACGACTTAAAACCGCAGGAAAAATCGTATAAAGAGCAAATTACTTTTGTGACCGATCGTCCAGGACACGATTTTAGATATGCAATCGATGCTTCCAAGCTTGAGAATGAATTAGGCTGGAAGGCAGCAGAAACTTTTGAAACAGGAATTCACAAAACCGTAGCTTGGTATTTAGAAAACTCAGATAGATTATGAAAGGAATTATATTAGCAGGAGGCTCAGGAACAAGACTACACCCATTAACCCTAGCGGTAAGCAAACAGTTAATGCCGGTGTATGACAAGCCCATGATTTACTATCCGCTTTCCACCTTAATGTATTCAGGAATACGCGAAATCCTTATTATTTCAACCCTGGAAGACTTGCCTTTATTTGAAAAGTTGTTGGGCGACGGAAGTAAATATGGATGCGACTTTCAATATGCCGTTCAGGAAAATCCCAACGGATTGGCGGAAGCCTTTATTATTGGAAAAGATTTTATTGGGGATGATAAAGTGGCCTTAATTTTGGGCGACAATATTTTTTATGGCTCAGGACTGAAGGAATTGCTTCAAGCGAACAATGATCCCGATGGTGGTATCATTTATGCCTATCATGTACACGATCCCGAAAGGTACGGTGTGGTAGAGTTTGATAAGGAAGGGAAAGCCCTTTCTATCGAAGAAAAACCCAAAAGCCCAAAAAGCAATTATGCGGTACCCGGAATTTATTTTTACGATAATTCTGTTGTTGAAATAGCTGAAAACATAGAACCAAGTGCCCGTGGGGAATTGGAAATTACCGATGTCAATAACGTGTATTTAAAAAAGGGGAAGCTTAGTGTGAGTAAATTGGATAAAGGAACTGCTTGGCTCGATACAGGAACTTTTGCTTCCTTAATGCAAGCCGCACAATTTGTAGAAGTCATTGAAGAAAGACAGGGCTTAAAAATTGGAGCCATTGAAGAAGCCGCGTATGAGATGGGATATATTTCCAAAGCAGAATTAATAGCTTTAGCAGAACCGTTGTTGAAGAGTGGCTACGGAAAACACTTATTAAGCCTAGATTAATATGGAACTTGTACAATCTCCTTTAGTAGACTGCTTTTACCTAAAGCCAGCTATTTTTAAGGATAAGCGCGGGGTATTCTCTGAAACCTTCAATGAAAAGACCTTTAAGGAGGTTACAGGACGGGACATCACATTTGTTCAGGACAACCAATCAAAATCCAGCAAGGGCGTACTCCGGGGGCTTCACTTTCAAACGGGTGAAATGGCCCAAGCCAAATTGGTACGGGTCGCTTACGGAAGGGTCATCGATATCGTAGTCGATGTGCGTAAGGACTCTCCCAGTTTTGGAAAATCCTTTGCCATCGAATTAACCGGCGATAATGGGTATCAACTTTTTGTCCCACGGGGGTTTGCTCATGGTTTTGTTACCCTTTCTGAAGCCTCTATTTTTTGCTATAAATGCGATAACTTTTACGACAAAGCTTCCGAAAGCGGAATTATCTACAACGACGCAACCTTAGCCTTGGATTGGCATCTTCCCGAAGAAGATTTAATCGTTTCAGAAAAAGACTTGGAACTGCCCTCATTTAAGGAAGCTACTTCATGAAAAAAATACTGGTTACAGGCGCCAATGGTCAATTGGGAAAATGCCTTCGGGATGCCGAAGCAGCATATCCTAATTTTAAAATGACATTTGTAAGCAGGGAAGCGTTGGATATTAACCATTTTGAGGAGGTAACTTCTTTTTTCAACTCACAGGAGTTTGATTATTGTATTAATGCTGCCGCTTACACAAATGTGGATGGGGCGGAGAATGATAAGGAAAATGCTTTTTTGGCCAATGCTGAAGCCGTAAAGAATTTGGCCCTCATCTGTGAGCGAAAAAATATCGTGTTGCTGCATGTCTCAACAGATTATGTTTTCGACGGTACAAAAAGAACCCCCTATGAAGAGAGTGACCCAACAGGGCCCATCAATGTATACGGCGCCTCAAAGCTAAAAGGAGAGCAATACATTCAAGCCTTGATGGAACGCTATTTTATTGTTCGTACCTCTTGGGTGTACTCGCAGTACGGCCACAATTTTCTAAAATCGATTTTACGTTTTTGTGAAACGAAGGATGCCCTAACCATCACCACGGAACAGGTGGGCTGTCCTACCAATGCCAATGATTTAGCAAGGGCACTCTTACAGATCATCGCTTCAGGGGAAACCGCTTATGGTATTTATCATTTTAGCAATGGAGGTGAAATTACGTGGTATGATTTTGCCAAGCAGATTGTGGCTACTTCCGAATTTTCAGAAAAGGTAAAAGTTGAAAAAATAAATAAATATCCTACTTTTGCCGAGAGACCCTTGTATAGCGTTTTAAACAACCATAAAATAAACCAAGCTTTTGGCATTCAGCAAATAAACTGGAAAGAAAGCTTGAAAAACGTAATGGCGATAAGCCTTAATTCCTAATTTGTAGCCTATGGCAACGAAAGAACAAGAAGAGATAGACTTATTATTTTTTATAAAAAAAATCAACCAATTCTTTAAAAGAGTCGCTAGGGCACTTTTTGATGCCTTAGGCTTTATCCGAAGAAACTGGATCATTATTCTTGTTTTAATACTCGCAGGGGTTGGCTACGGTTATTACGTACAATCCAATACCAGTCCTTCCCAAAAAGCGAAGGTCCTTTTACGTATCAATTTCGACTCTGTAAATTATGTGTACAGTCTTGTGGAAAACCTTAATGAAAACATTAAGGACGGAACACTTGTAGTGGAAGATAAGGAGCTCAATAAGGTAAAAGCACTGGAATTAAAACCCATTATAAACTTTCGGGATATCCTTGAAAAATACGATGAAAACGATCGTAGATTGGATATTTTGCTTCGGAATATCGATTACGAATTTGAAGATGATGATGAATTCTCACAGCTGCCGGAAACTTTCAGAAGCGAATACAAATACCACTTTTTGAATGTGGTAGTTTCAGGCAACGCAACCGAAGCCACCTTAACTGCATTGATCAATTTTATTAATAGCAATGAAGTGTTGCAGGAAATCAAAGCGGTTTCAGTAGAAAGTATTGAAGATCGAATTGAATCCAACGAAGAAACCATTGCGCAAATCAATGAAGTTCTTGAAAAATACAAAGTTGACGACAATCGCCCTGGCACTTCTTCTACCCAATTGTATGTGGTAGACAACTTTGATATTGCCGATATTTTCGAGTCTAAGATGACCCTTCAAAAGGAAATGGAAGGATTAAGAAGGGATTTGGTTTTTTCCAAAGACGTGGTAGTCAATGTGAATAAACCACAGCTGTATAGAAACCTAGGAATTACTAGCAACAAAATGGTGTTCTACCCGGTACTGTTCTTATTTGTTTTCTTTTTACTAGCGCTTCTTAGAACTTTCTACTTTTCCCTAAAGAGAATTGCCGAAGAGGAGTAGTTATTGAAACTTCATATAACGGTTGTCTCATGCCTAGCAAAAAGCTTTCCGTGAATAATTTTGACACCTAAATTTGAATAACCTTGTTTAAAAAAGCCACACATCAACTTCTAAAAAAGGCAGGAGTGGTGTTTATGTTCCGTATTGCGGGAATGGTGATTTCCTATTTAGCCATTCTTTTTATAAGCAATTATTATGGAGCAGAGGTTTACGGTAGGTTTTCCTTAGCGCAAACACTGCTGCAGTTTTCGGTGGTTATCTTTTCATTGGGAATAGAAACTTTGGGGGTCAAGCTTACGGCCGATCTACGGTTTTTTTCTGAAGGAAAACCCCTCAATAACTATTTGGCGAATTCCCTGTGGGTATTATTGCTCTCCGCCATTTTTGGAGCGGTACTGTTTTGGGTGTTTAAAAAACCGTTGGCGGTTATGGTCTTTAAGGATGAAGGACTATTGCCCTATTTTAACTACTTGGCTATATTTTTTGTCACTCTTATTTTTCACAATTATTTTTCAGAGTTTTTACGCGGAAAACATCAGTTTTTACGCTACGGACTGTTCAAATACTTTTTACCGCCTTTTATTTTTTTAATTCTGATGTGGGTATTTCAAGAAACTACTTTTTCAGAAAGTGGAATTTTCTTGTCCTACATATTGGGCTTTGGACTTTTGGTAGTGCCGTTGCTTTTTATCTTTCCTTTCAAACATTTAAAAACAGAAGCGCCTTATTCTAAAGGGATGTTGTTAAGAGCATCGTACCCCATGATGTTTAGCGCCGCCTTTATGTTTCTCTCCAATTGGACCGATGTCTTTATGTTGGGCGCCATGGTTTCAAAGCAAGAAGTAGGCATCTATAATGCCGCATACAAATTGGCTATTTTGGCGCTTATCGTTATCAATGCAGTAAACACCATATTAGCTCCTAAAATCTCTCAGTTATACAGTGCCAATAAGTTGAAAGCTGTTCAAGCTGAAGTTCAACATGCTACCAAGCTCATTACCTACTTAACGGCTCCTATTGTTTTGGTATTGATTGTTTTTAGGGAACCCCTATTGGAATTATTTGGAGCAGGCTTTTCTGAAGGGAAAACGGCATTGGTAATTATTGCTGTCGGACTCTTATTTAATGCGCTCTCCGGAAGTGTAGGGCAAGTGTTGAACATGACGCAGCATCAAGAGGCCCTTAAAAAATATACGATTGTAAGTGTTGTTGTCAACATTGTGCTTAATTTTATACTCATAAAGCAAATGGGGTTTGTTGGAGCCGCTTATGCCAGCTTGGTTTCCAATGTGGTTTTAAACACGCTTTGCTTATACCGTATTAAGAAAGAATTTGGATTTTATGCCTTTTTTAAACCGTGGAAATAATGTTTAATGCCTACCGAAAAATAAAAGACCGAGTGATTACCTTGCTTCAAAGGATTCGGTATGCTGGGATCTTAGAGGTTCACGGAAAGGTTAAAATAGACAAAAGGGTGTCTCTTAGCCCCTTCCGCGGAAAAAAGCGAACCCTTAAAGTAGTTTTGCATCAAAACACTCATTTAAAGCATGATTGCATCATCCAGGGCACGGGAACCTTTTCTTTGGGAGAAAACTCGTATATAAGCTCCTATTGCGTTATAGGAGTAAATGAAAGCATCCAAATAGGAAAAAATGTAATGATTGCCAATGCGGTGTCCATTCGGGATACCGATCATCTTTTTGACGACATTTCGCTTCCTATGAATCAGCAAGGCTATCGTACCCGGCCAGTAGTCATAAAAGACAATGTCTGGATTGGTCACGGAGTGGTCATAACCAAAGGAGTCACTATAGAAGAAGGGGCTATTATTGCAGCCAATGCCGTGGTTACAAAGGATGTGCCCAAAAACACAATTGTGGGGGGTGTTCCCGCTAAAATTATAAGAGAACGATGAAAGAACGGTTTACATTTATGTGTGTAGGGGTTCAAAAAGCAGGAACCTCAACCTTTCATGACCTCATGAATCAACACCCAGCCCTTCATTTACCCAAATACAAGGAAACGCATTTTTTTAGGGATGATGAGAAGTACCGAAAGGGATTGGACTTTTACTTTTCCTTCCACTTTCACCCTTCCGAAGAGGGCATGCTGGCAGAAATAAATCCGGAATACAGTTATTTTCCGGTATGCGCCGAACGCATTTCTGAAAATCTAGGGACTATAAAAATTATTTTTATCCTTAGAAATCCCGTAGAAAGAGCCTATTCCCATTATAAAATGACGCAAAGCCGCGGATTGGAATCTTTGGATTTTATTTCTGCGTTGGAAAAAGAGGCAACAAGGCTAAATACCGCTTTTGATCATATTAACTTCAGTTATATTTCCCGCGGAAAATATATCTCGCAAATAGAACGGTTTGAAAATACCTTCGGAAAGGAAAACGTGAAGGTTTTTTTGTTTGAGGAACTGATTCAAAATCCGGAAGCGATTGTAAAAAGCACCATAGAATTTGTAGGCTTACCAGCATTCGAATTTGATTATTCCACAAAGAGCAATGTGGCTTCCGAACCCAACAGCAAACTGGTTCGCGATTTTGTATACAAACCCAATAAATTGAAAAAAGCAATTGGGAAACTCATTCCCAGTAAGGCTTTAAAAGATAAGATCATGGTGGGGCTTGCGAACATGAACAAAAAACCAGCTGCTTCAAAACCCCTTTCAACAGAGCTGAAGCGACAAGTGTATGATACCTATTTTCGGGAAGAAGTCTCCGCTTTGGAGCAAAAGCTTCAGAAAGACCTCTCCTCATGGAAATACGGGGCCTCTTAATTTTTAACAAACAAGATGCAGCCACGCGTTAACATTATTACTGTTCACTATAATTCCGAAGAGGATATCGATGAATGCCTGGGTTTTCTTCTGAATTCCACCTATACCCACTTTCAATGGTGGATTGTAGATAATGCTTCGACCCCTCATTCGATACAGGCCCTTAAAGACCTATTTGAAAAAGCGGGCGTGTCTTGGGTAGGAATCCCAAAAAAAGACTTGGACAAGTCTGCTGAAATTCCTGACCTTACTAAGGTAATCCTCATTGAAAATGACTGCAATGAAGGTTTTGCAGCAGGAAATAACGTAGCCCTTAGGCACCTTCTGAAAAAGCAAACCGATAGTTTGGTATGGCTTTTAAATCCGGATGTGGCACTGGAACCTGAAGTAATGGAAGATCTGGTTCGCCTTCAGCAAGGAAAGGAGAAGCAACTTTTGGGCAATGTAATCTATTATTACCACCAGCGGGATACCGTGATGTATTGTGGAGGATTTCGGGTAAAAAGGTGGCAGCATGGGGTGGTCGATATAAAAGATTTGGAAAATTTTAAAAGGGCAGATGCTATCGCAGGGGCTTCCCTGTTTACCCATTTAAATACTTTTGAAGAGGTGGGATTGCTTCCAGAACACTATTTTTTGTATTGGGAGGAAACCGACTTTTGTTATCACGCCAAAAAGAAGGGGTATCAATTTCAAGTGAACACCCATTCCAAAATTTACGATAAAGTGGGCTCTGCGGCCAATACCAGTTTTACCAGGGAATATTTGTACCTTTTAAACGGAATGCGCTTTTACCGAAAGTATTTTCCTTTGCGAACACCACTTATTTTTTTAAGTACCCTTGCCAAGTTCCTAAAAGCGTTTTTAACAGGACAGCATACAAAAAGAAAAGCCATTTACTTTGGGCAAATCGATTTTTTGAAGGAATGCTTCGGAAGGGACATTGCGATTAAGGAACGCATTAAAAAGCACGCATGAGCGATACGAAACAGAACATAATAAAGACGATATCAAAAACACCCCTTCCCGCCATGTTCAAACCGTTTTATGGCGGACTAGGTAGTATTCTGTTCATGCACAAAGTGGTCGCTTCAAAAGATCCCAACAAAATTAGAATTCCGTTGAATGATGCCAATGAAGTCAGTATTTCGTATTTAGAAGAACTCATCCTCTACTTTAAAAAGAAGGGCTATGACATTATTTCCTTGGAGGACTTGCCCAAACGGCTGAATCATGCTTCAAAGGATGCTAAAAAATTTGTGATTTTTACCTTTGACGATGGCTACAAAGACAACCTTACCCTAGCCTATCCTATTTTTAAAAAACATCAAGTTCCCATGACGGTTTACATCACCAATTGCTTTCCGAATCATTCTGCAAAGCTTTGGTGGTATTTGTTGGAAGACCTTGTGATGGAACAGGAAGAAATTTCCGTAGAAATAGCAAATCGAAAACAAACCTATTCCTTATCATCCTTTTCTCAAAAGGAAGCCGCTTTTCACGAATTGAGGGAACTGTTTATTGGCTTGTCTCCCGAAAAACAAAATAAAGTGATTGATGCGTTGGCACAAGCCTACGGAAAAGACCTGCAACAGTATGTGAAGACCGAAAGCCTTAGTTGGACGGAAATTAAAGAACTTTCGAAAGATCCCTTGGTGACCCTTGGAGCCCATACGTTGAACCATGTTACGCTGAATACGCTTTCCAAAGAAGATTTTTATCATGAGACTTTGGAGTCCAAAAAGGAAATTTCAGAAAAAATAGGGAAAGAAGTCCGCCATTTTGCCTATCCCTTCGGAACCTCCAAAGAAGTAAATAAACGCGAAGTAGAATGGCTTGGAAAGTCTGAAGCCTTTACAACGGCGACCACTACCCGAATAGGAAATATATTTCCGAAGCATAAAAACCATTTATGGGCATTGCCCAGGATTCAGGTGTTGGGCACTTGGGAAGGGACTCAAATTTTAGAGGCGTATATTTCGGGAGTAGTTCCTGCCCTAAAGAACAAATTTAAAAAAGTGGTGACACTCTAAAAGCACAAAATGATGTATGCCCCCCCCAATTTTTTTATTGTTGGAACTCCCAAAGGAGGAACCACTTCCTTGTTTAATTATTTAGAGCAGCATCCTGAGATTTTTGTCCCCGAGGTCAAGGAACCCCATTATTTTTCGATGCCCGAAGTAACCAAAACCTATTATAAAACCCAGTTTATTACCAACGAAGGGGATTATAAAAACTTATATGCTGAAGCAGAGGGTTTTAAAGCTATAGGGGATTTTAGCAGCTCCTACTTATACCATTCTGATAGTGCAAAAAAAATAAAGCAATTTAATCCGGAGGCGAAAATAATTGTGGTTTTACGCAACCCTTGGGAGCGTTCCCTATCTCATTATTTGATGGATTATACCCAAGGTTATATTTCGGTGCCGTTAGCAAAAGTATTGGATTCTCCAGAGGAATTTCCAGCCTATTACCAACAATATGTTTCCGTAAGTGCATATGCCGATCAGTTAAGGGCTTATTATGAAGTTTTTCCGAAGGAACACCTCTTGATCGTACTTAGCGAGGATTTATTTCAACACACCCAACAGGAGCTTGAAAGGATTTTTTCATTTTTAGGAGTGGAGAAAAGCTTTGTTCCGAAGGCGGAAAAAGCACACAACCAATATAAACAGCCTCGATTTGCCTTTGTGGGAAAACTGAAGCAATCCAAAGCGCTTCAGGCAATTTTAAAGCGAACTCCAGAGGGATTGAAGGGTTTTATGGGAAAGATTTTGTTTGACGCTTCCAAGAGTAAACCAGATTTGCTGGAAGAGCGGGCTCGGTTAAAAAAACTGCTGTTGCCTTCCGTAAAAGCTACGGAAAAACACATCCACAAAGATTTAAGTCATTGGGAGTAAAAAAGTAGATCAATCGTGAGAGTAGTAATGATAAGTCGGGCCAACTTGTTTACGCACCCTGGGGGTGATAGCATACAAGTACAGAAAACCGCCGAGTATTTGAATCGGTTGGAAGGAGTCTCTGTCGATATGAAGACCGTGGCAGAAGATATTGACTATTCACAATACGACTTACTTCATTTGTTCAACATTTCAAGACCGGCAGATTTATTAGGGGTTATTAAGAAAGCACAGTTACCTTATGTACTCTCGACCATTTTCATAGATTATTCAGAAACCGAAAAAAACCATCCCAGCAAACTACGAAGATTCTTAAGCAGCGTCTGCACCACAGACCAGTTGGAGTATGTAAAAACCATGGCGAGAATCATGAAAGGTCAAGACAAACTCACGGCGACCTCTTATGTATTTCGGGGTCAAAAGAAATCGTTGATAAGGGTCTTAAAAGGAGCGGCGTTATTGTTGCCCAATTCTGAAAGCGAGTACCAACGGTTAAGCCAAACGTATGGAATTCAAAAAGACTATAAGGTAATTCCCAATGCGATTGATGTGGAGGTTTTTAAACCTACTTCTGAAGAAAATGATGCCTTAAGCCAATACAAAGATGCTGTAATTTGTGTGGGGCAGATTACTCCTGTAAAAAATCAATGGAACCTTATCAAGGCCTTAAATGGAACCTCCTATCAACTTTTTATCATAGGCAAACCAGCGTCCAATTCGGAAGCTTATTTCAAAAAGTGTATGGATTTAGCAAAAAGCAATGTTACTTTTGTTCCCTTTGTGGAGCAAAAGAATTTGGCAAAAGTTTATGCCATGGCCAAAGTGCATGCGTTACCCAGTTGGTTCGAAACCACGGGCTTGGTATCTTTGGAGGCTTCATACATGGGATGTAATATCGTGGTGACCGATAAAGGCGATCAAAAAGAATATTTCGGGAACGATGCCTGGTACTGTGACCCCAACGACCCACAGTCCATTTTGAAAGCCATCCATAAAGCATATGAGGCACCTTTTAAGGAGTCGCTTCAACGTAGAATTAAAGAGAAATATACTTGGCAGAAAACAGCTGAAGCAACGTTAAAGGCCTATCAAAAAGTTTTAAAGAAGTAGTTTAATTGATTATAAAAAAAGACATATTCTATAAGGCATTTTTGCTCTTCATCTTATTGGTGACGGTGGCCATTGCTTCTATTGAGGTCACCATATCGGTATGTTTGGCGATTTCCCTGTTTTTTTTGTTTGATGTAAAATTTAAGTATTCCAATACGTTTATCAACACCCTCACCCCACTAGTCGGGGTTTTCATAATTGCAGGAATTAGCACCTTTTTTTACAAGCGGGAAATTTACGATGTGATCAAGGATTTTGTGTACCTCATCAAGCCCATACTGTTTATTTGGTTAGGGTTTTACCTTACAGGCAAAATTAGGGATAAGGAGTTTATTTTTAAGGTCATCCTGTATTTAGGAGCGTTCTTTGCGGCCTACCATATGTACGAAGTCTTTATGTATTTTTTGGAAAAAGGATTTAATTTTTCGGTACAGGCTACGCGATATGTAGGAGGTAAAGCCAATTATGTAGAATTATTTGCCATGGTTTTATTACACCTTCGGAAAGATTTAAAACCATTCCAGTTTAAGATAAAGTTTCATCTTCTACTTCGCTTGCTCTTATACGCTTCCTTTGTCTTGTATTTTTCAAGAACCATGTTACTGGGTTTTGTGGTATTGTACTTAAGTATTAATGGCTATACCAAGCTCACCAGAAAGGGAATTATTTATATTTCAGTGTTTTTAATTGCTGGGATCGCTTTCTTTTCCGTGCTAATGAATTTAAAGCTAGACCGTACCAGTACTGGGGTAGAAGGGTTTTTCTATAAACTTCAAAATGCCCCTTCCGAAATTTTCACTACCGATGTGGATATCAACGATGATGATGCCAAACTTTGGGACCATTGGCGTGGCTACGAAGCCAATAGAGCCTTTAGCCAGTTGGACGAAGCTCCCTACAATTATGGCTACGTTTTTGGAAAGGGGATGGGGTCCTTGGTCGATTTAGGGTTTGAGGCTCCATTGAATGTTGGAGGGATTCAGCACATACCTATCATCCATAATGGATTTGCCTATATCGTTTTTAAGTCAGGTTTTGTAGGACTGTTTCTGTACCTTATTTTTCTTTTATCCCTCTATCTGCTCGCCTACAAACGAACACAAAATAACAAGTTACTTTTTACGTATAATTTAATATCTGGAGTGTCCATATTTTTCTTTTTTACCACACTTACCATTACCGGGATATATAATCATGGCGATGTAGTCACTTTTTTCTTGGGATCTTTTCTATTTCTGAAGAAATACTACCATCAAAACGAAACGATAGCTTTATGAAAATAGGCATTTTAGGCACGAGGGGTATCCCCAATTACCATGGAGGATTTGAACAGTTTGCTGAAGTTTTTTCGGTGTATTTAAAAGAAAAGGGACACGAGGTATTTGTCTATTGCTCCAACAATCACCCGTATCAAGAACAAATGTATCAAGGTGTTCAGTTAATTCACTGTAAGGATCCAGAAGACCGAGTGGGAACCGTAGGGCAATTTGTCTATGATTATTATTGTATTAAAGATGCCCAAAAAAGAAACTTCGATATCCTGTTGCAATTGGGCTACACCAGTAATTCGGTTTGGTACAAGCTCCTTCCTAAAAAGGCCATCATCATTACTAATATGGACGGTCTTGAGTGGAAACGGTCTAAATACAGCAAAGCTGTCCGGAAGTTTTTAAAGTATGCTGAAAAACTGGCTGTAAAAAGCAGTGATTATTTAATTTCAGACTCCATAGGGATTCAGGATTATTTGATGAAAACCTACCAAAAGGAGTCTACTTATATTGCCTATGGGGCAACCTTGTTTAAGAACCCTTCCGAAGCGATTTTAAACCAATACCAAGTGGAACCTTATGCGTACCACATGCTCATTGCAAGGATGGAGCCCGAAAACAGCATTGAAACTATTTTGGATGGGGTGGCTGCTTCAAAAACCAACACGCCTTTTTTGGTAGTGGGGAAGCACGATGTCAATCCTTTTGGGGCCTATCTAAAGAAAAAGTTTGCGAAAAACAAAAACATACGATTTGTAGGGGGTATCTATAATTTAGAGCACTTGAACAACCTTCGGTATTTTTCAAAACTATATTTTCACGGGCATACCGTAGGAGGGACCAATCCTTCATTATTGGAAGCCATGGCCAGCAACGCCTTAATTGTAGCACACAATAATGAATTCAATAAAGCGATTTTAAATACAGAAGCTTTTTATTTTTCAACGAGTGAGGAAGTGTCAAGAACATTGGAAGAGGTAGCCGATAAATCGCAATGGAAGCACTATTTGGAAGCAAACCTTCAAAAAATTGAAAGGCTTTATGATTGGGATATTATCAATGAAGCTTATGTAAATCTTATGGAAAGATGCTATGCGTCACATTAACGAACTTGTTCAGAAGGAAAGTACATTTCTGGTTTTATTAACAACGGTGCTATTAACCTTGCCGTTGCCCTACGCTTTTGGAACGGCAGCTTTAGTTCTTTGGTTAGCCGTTTCTCTTTACTCGCTAAGATTTCATAAAATGGAGTGGAATAACCAATGGTGGATTCCCATTCTTTTCTACGCAGTGATCGTACTTTCTTTAATATGGTCTGTTAATTTTAAACAATCCCTTAGAGGATTGGAACGGCAGTTGGGATTTGTTTTGCTGCCAATAGCGTTTATAGCGATGCCAAAACTGAAGAAGGCTTCGTTGTTAAAAGTTTTTTATGCGAGTAGTCTTGGGATGGCAGGGTATGGCTTGGTTTTTATAATTATGGCCCTTTTTCGGTTTTTGAGCGGGAATTCTCCCGAAGTATTTTTCTATCATGAGTTGGTTTCCCCATTCAGCTTAAATGCAATCTATGTCTCTGTTTGGGTTTCTTTTGCGTTGGTATTTTTAGTGTTCAAAACGCAAAGGAATAAAAAAAATATACTCGCCATTTTTGTATTGGGACTTTTTCTTTTGATGCTCGCCTCAAAGATAATCATCGCAATTACAGTGTTCATTTTACTTTTAGGAGCCATTAGATACTTCAGCAGAAAAAAACTAATTGCTTCAGGAATTATAGGGCTTTTAGCGGTATTACTCTTGTGGTTCACCAATAACCCCATAAAAAACCGGTTTTCAGTAGAAATAAACGATTCAAACATTTCCGAAGTATTAAACTGCGAGAAGTTTGGCCCGGTATATTATTGGACAGGAACTACGTTGCGCATCTTTCAAGCGAGAATTTTTTGGGAAATGTTACAGGAAGATTCTATTTTCTGGAAAGGATATGGGATCAATGCTTCCCAAGATAAAATTGAAGCAAAACATAAAGAGCATGACCTTTACAAAGGGTTTTACAATTACAATTTTCACAACCAATACCTTCAGGCCTTTGCTGAGGTAGGCATTATAAGCTTCGTTTTTACGGTACTGTTGCTTTTGGTACCTTTTACAGGTTATATAAAGACCAAAGAGCTTCTTTTCTTGGCTTTTTTCATCATCATGGCCTCCGTATTTTTAACGGAATCCTATCTATGGAGGCAACGGGGTATTTTTCACTTTTTTACGTTGTTTGGACTTTTGGTTTTACTGAAGGAACAACTTGTAAGGGAAACCGAAAATTGATGGTATTGGACTGCTGTTAAAGTGCATAAATTTTTTTATCTTTCCTTCCATAAAAACACCTCTTGAGAGTACTACTGGCATCCATATATCCTTTTGTTTTTTTACTGCTCTTTTTTACGATTCCATTCGATATGTATTTTCGGGCGCTTCCAAACATACTTTTGGTTGTTTTGGCAGTGGTGTTTCCCTTTATAATTCAGAAAAAACACCTTCGGAAGCTTACTTCTAGATCAAGTATTTTATGGCTTTGCTTTTTTGGGGCACTGCTACTTGCAGAAGCAATTTCAGGAAACATTATGGAGGATATGGCCATACTTAAAAAAATTGCCCTAGCCTTAGCTTTGGTAATTCTTTATTTGCCCATTGAAAATTTCAAGAAGCTGTACAAAGCCATTATTTTTTCTTCCATTGCGGCTATTTTGTTTTCGCTGGTAAAGTTATTCCTCCTTTTAAATCAGGGGTATACTTTCGGTTTTTTAGAATCGGCCACCATTGTGGAAGCCATTTTAGTAGACAGAATATATCTAGGTTTCCTATCGGTAATAAGTATTTTGGCCTCTTATCAGCTCCTTCGAAAGGAATACCATCCCGACAATCGATATTATCTGGCCAATATCACCTTGAATGTATTATTTATTCTTTTTATTGTTTCAAGAATTGCCATCATCACCTTGCTGCTCATTTTTATTTTAAGCCTTTTTTACTCCAAAAAAAGAGGGTCTCAACTCTTATTTGCAGTAGGGGGCATTTTTTTAATAGCGGTATTGGTTTTCGTCGTGAATCAAGACCTTCGAAAAAAAATATTTTATGCCCAAGACGCCCAAAAAAACCAAGGGCTTATTGCCAACACCATGGCCTATGAGCCAAGAACGGTTATTTGGGATTGTGCATGGAAAAATGTTTCAGGGACAGGTGTTTCCTTAACGGGCATGGGTTTCGTTGGAACGAATCAAAAAATGATGGATTGTTACGAGAACAATATCGCAAACCCAGTTAAAAGTAAGTGGTTCCTAAAACAAAAATACAATGTCCACAACCAGTTTTTAGACACTTATCTAGGCGGTGGGATTCTTGTATTTTTACTGTTAATGATAAGTTTGGGAAGTTTGTTTTTTGAAAACAGAAAGCATTTTTTTCCTACAGCTTTGCTGTTAAGTCTTTTTTGCTTTGCCATGGTAGAAAATGTATTTCACAGGCAAATAGGAGCTTACTATGTAGGTTTTATATTATTAACATTGCTTATTAATAAGCATAGTGAAAACGAAAAAGAAGTAATTAAAGGGGAAATCCCCTAGCAAATTGTATTTTTGCGCAACTTTTAAAGCCCTAAAAAGGAGAAATGAAAATAGCTGTAATAGGAACTGGATATGTAGGATTGGTTACGGGAACTTGTTTAGCCGAAACCGGAAACGAAGTAGTTTGTGTGGATATCGATGAAGCCAAAGTGGAAAAAATGCGTCAAGGAATTGTGCCTATCTATGAACCTCACCTTGATGTTCTTTTTGAAAGAAATATCAAAGCGAATCGCTTAAAATTTACTACTTCCCTAGATGAAGGCCTAGACCATGGTGAAATAGTGTTTTTGGCACTTCCTACTCCAGAAGGGGAAGATGGCTCGGCAGATCTTTCCTACGTGCTTTCAGTAGCAGAAGAAATTGGAGAGAAAATCAAGGAATATAAAGTCATTGTGGATAAAAGTACCGTGCCAGTGGGAACGGCCGAAAGAGTAAGGGAAGTGATTGCCAAAAATGCTTCTTGCGATTTTGATGTGGTTTCCAATCCCGAGTTCCTTCGAGAGGGATTTGCGGTCGATGATTTCTTGAAACCCGAAAGAATTGTTATTGGCTCCAGCAGCGATAAAGCTACGGCACGCATGCAGAAACTGTACAGTCCGTTTGTGCGATCTGGAAATCCGGTGATCGTCATGGATGAAAAGTCGGCCGAATTAACCAAATACGCCGCCAATTCCTTCTTGGCGACTAAGATTACCTTTATGAATGAAATAGCCAATTATTGTGAATTGGTAGGTGCCGATGTAGATATGGTTCGTAAAGGAATGGGAACCGATTCCCGCATTGGCAAACGCTTCCTCTTCCCAGGAATTGGTTACGGAGGTTCCTGCTTCCCAAAAGATGTCAAGGCTTTGCAAAAAGCGGGAAAAGATGAAGCCTATGATTTTAAGATATTGGATTCGGTTATTGAAATCAATAAGAACCAGAAAACCATTCAAGTACCAAAAATTATAGCGCACTTTAATGGAGATCTTAAAGGAAAGAAAATAGCTATTTGGGGATTGGCTTTTAAACCCGAAACCGATGATATCCGGGAAGCCCCTTCCATAGATGTGATGAAAGCTTTATTGGCAGCGGGTGCAGAACTTTCCGTATTCGACCCTGAGGCAATGGAAAACATTCAAAAACAGTTTGGCGACCAGTTGCAGTATGCTTCCCATATGTACGAACCCCTAGAAGGTGCCGATGCTCTTGTGATTTGTACCGAATGGAGTATTTTTCGTTCCCCGAATTTTGGAAAACTGAAAGAATTAATGAATAGCCCTGTTATTTTTGATGGAAGAAACCTCTATGCTATTGAAGATATGAAAACGGAAGGCTTTACGTATACATCTATAGGGAGAAAAGCGGTTTGCTAATGGGAGAGTCAAAAAAGAATCGGGTATTAATTACGGGAGCCGCAGGCTTTCTAGGATCTCATTTATGTGATCGGTTTATTGCCGAAGGATTCGAAGTCATTGCGATGGACAATCTTATTACAGGGGATTTAAAAAATATTGAACACCTTTTTGAGAAAAAGGAATTCCATTTTTACCATCACGATGTTACCAAATTTGTGCATGTTCCCGGAAAAGTAGATTATATTCTTCATTTTGCTTCGCCTGCAAGCCCAATCGATTATTTAAAAATACCGATACAGACATTGAAAGTGGGCTCTTTGGGAACGCATAACTTATTAGGGCTAGCTAAAGAAAAAAAAGCCAGAATTCTTATTGCTTCTACTTCTGAAGTGTATGGAGATCCTTTAGTGCACCCTCAAAGTGAAGACTACTATGGTAATGTAAATACCATTGGGCCACGAGGGGTTTACGACGAAGCCAAGCGTTTTCAGGAATCCATCACCATGGCGTATCATCGTTTTCATGGTCTGGAAACCCGAATTGCCCGCATATTTAACACCTATGGTCCTAGAATGCGTTTAAATGACGGACGTGTAATTCCAGCCTTCATGGGGCAAGCCCTTCGTGGGGAAGATTTAACCGTATTTGGGGATGGATCCCAAACCCGTTCCTTCTGTTACGTTGAGGATCAAGTTGAGGGGTTGTTTCGCTTGTTAATGAGCGACTATTCTTTGCCGGTCAATATTGGGAACCCTGACGAAATTACCATATTGGATTTTGCAGAAGAAATTATCAAACTAACCGATACCGAACAGAAAATTATTTTTAAATCCCTTCCCAAAGACGATCCATTACAACGACAGCCCGATATTTCCTTAGCTAAGGAAATATTGGGATGGGAGCCTAAAGTATCCCGCCAGGAGGGAATGAAAAAAACATTTGAATATTTTAAAGGCCTCACTAAGGAAGAATTATATCGAAGTGAGCACAAGGATTTTTCAGCCCATAACAGGCGCTAACTATGATTTTTAAAAGAGGGCGATATTCGGGGTTTTTAAGGCCCATTTCCTATATCATCGATTTGATGATAGTGAACTTGTTGGCTTTTTCCTTTTTTTTGGATACCCTCACGTTCATAAATTATATCGTCTATATTTCTATTTCCTGGATTATTGTCGCCCTTCGTTCCGATTTCTACGAAATTTACCGGTTTACCAAAGTCACCAATATCTTTACCCTCATTTTAAAACAAGGGATCTTATTTGTGCTTTTGGTATTTGCTTTTTTTGGGTTTTTTAGCGACTTGGAAAAGCGACCTTGGGAAATATTTAAGTATACCCTTTGGGTCATTCTCATCATTACGGTGACCAAGCTGGCCATTTTTTACCTTCTGAAAAAATACCGGGTTTTACTAAAAGGAAACTTGAGAAGGGTCGTCATTATTGGCTTGAACCAAAAAACGGATCAGCTTCGGAAATTTTTTGTGGAAAATCCCGAATACGGTTACGTACTTCATAAAACCTTCGATTTAAAAACAGAAAAAAACCTTAACCATTGCATCGATTATATCGAGAAGAATAATATCGATGAGATTTATTCTTCCGTAGCGAATCTTAATAATTCACAGCTCAATCAATTAATTGATTATGCCGATAATAATCTGAAAATATTAAAATTCTTACCCGATAATAAGGATATTTATAGCAAACGATTGGATTTTACCTATTACGGTTATTTACCCATTTTATCCCTTCGGAAAATACCAATAGACGAACCATTCAATAAGTTCATCAAGCGTAGTTTCGATGTGGTGATGTCCATTTTTATTATCGTAGGCGTACTTTCTTGGCTTACTCCTATATTGGCGATTCTTATTAAATTGGAATCCAAAGGCCCTGTGTTCTTTAAACAGAAGCGCAACGGGCTGGATTATAAAGAATTTTACTGCTATAAGTTTCGTTCCATGCGCCCCAATCCCGAAGCACATTTGCATCAAATTCGTAAAAATGATCCAAGGGTGACCCGTGTGGGAAGAATTATCCGTAAAACCAGTATTGACGAGCTTCCACAGTTTATCAATGTGTTAAAAGGGGAAATGTCGGTGGTAGGCCCAAGACCGCACATGGTAAGCCATACCCACATGTATGCCGAAAAAATTGATAAATTTATGGTGCGGCACTTCATAAAACCTGGAATAACCGGCTTGGCACAGGTAAGTGGTTTTCGAGGGGAAGTGGAAGACGACAATCACATCATCAATCGGGTAAAGTACGATATCTTTTACCTTGAAAACTGGTCGCTATTGCTAGATATCAAAATAGTTTTTCAAACCATCTATAATGCCCTACGAGGAGAAGAAAAAGCATATTAATTATACAGAAACGCCATTGGTTTCTGTTATTACTCCTTCGTATAACTCCGCTGCCTTTCTTTCAGAATGTATTCAAAGTGTCTTACAACAAACGTATACACATTGGGAACAGATTATTGTGGATGATGCTTCCACAGACACTTCCGTGGAAATCGCACAAAATCTTGCAGATAAGGACGCTCGCATTAAGGTTATTCAGCTTTCAGAAAATAAAGGAGCCGCTTTTTGCAGAAATAAAGCCACGGAAACTGCGCAAGGCGATTATATCGCTTTTTTGGATAGCGATGACCTCTGGCATCCTGAAAAACTTGCAAAACAAATTGCCTTAATGGAGAAGCAGCGTACTTCAGTTTGTTTTTCAAGTTACGTTCATATAGATGAGGCAGGAAATCCCTTAAAAAAAAGAGTGGTGGCTTTGCCAAGTCTTTCCTATCAAAAACAGCATACCAATAACTACATTGGTAACCTCACCGGAATCTATCACGCAAGATCCTTGGGAAAGATTTTTTCGCCCAACATCCGGAAGCGACAGGACTGGGCGGTATGGTTGGAAGCCATAAAAAAGAGCGGTCAAGTTGCGGTGGGGATTCAAGAGGATTTAGCATTTTACCGTGTGCGGAAAGGTTCCATGAGCTCCAGTAAAGTAAAACTGGTGAAGTACAACTTTCAGTTTTATAGAAACTATTTAAAGTATTCTTGGGGCAAGTCGGTAGTATGTTTACTTCGGTTTTTTTGGGAGTACTTCCTAGTACGTCCCAAGTACATAAAGAAACTATAGTTTAGAGACAAACTGCTTCAGTTTTCCCCGACGGCTTCGGTCGAGAACTTCAACACGTTCAAAATCCAGCATCAATCCGTCTTCCAAATAGGCCGTAAGGGCTTTTTTAATGGTTTCAATTTCGGTTTCCGTAAGTGCCCTTTCCGAAGTATACCAAATCTTGAAATGGTTTAAAGCGTGTTGTTCCATAACAAATTCCTTGACATTCCCATCGTCTTCAATCACACTTTTTGTAACATAATAGAAAGTAAGTCCGGGTACGGTTTTACCACTGGGGAGTGTCGCGACATCATTGGTTCTTCCAATTAATTCCTGTAGAATAGGTTTTTTATGGGTGCTTTTCGGGGAAAGGATTCCGGTGTCCCCAATATCGTAACGAATCATGGGATGTGCTTTGTTATACAACGAAGTGATGACGACTCTACCAGAATTCCCATGGGCTACAGGGCGGTTGTTTTTGTCCAGGATTTCCACAAACAAGGTTTCACTATTTACCACAAACTCTCCCGCTTTATTGGTGAAAGCGATGAGGTCCAGTTCACTGGCGCCATATTCATTTACCACAGGAACGCCAAAGGTTTTTTCCAAAAGCGCTTTATCACTTTCATACAGCATTTCGCTGGTCACGATGCAGTATTTCAGGGTAGGGCAAACGGTTTTTAGTACGAGCCCTTTTTTCTGAAGGAATTTTGCAAACAATACAATAGAGCTGGTATAGCCGTTGATGTAATCGAAAGGTTTTTTTCTGAAAACTTTCAGGAATTGTTCCATTTTCTCGTCCGAAAGGTCGAAAATAGGAAATCGGTAACGACTGCCTAGCCGATCCTTCAATCGCTCTTTTTGATAGCCAATGGGGTCTAACGGAATGCCATAGAAGCGCGCCTGAAGCGAATGGTGAAAGTCCAAGCCATACCATCCAAATCGGTTGAAAATCTCGGCCCAAGTAAGGGCGTGAGAAAACTTGTCTTTGGCAAAAATAAAGGGGTGGCCACTAGAGCCCGAGGTTTTGTTAACGTATACCTTTTTTGAAGTAAAACCTCGCGATAATCGTTCTTGTAAGGGTTTCTGAAGATCTTTTTTCTGCATCACAGGGACTTCTTCCCAGGCAGCTAGTTTTTTTCCTTCAGTAAAGGTCTGGTAAAACGGATTATTTTCTAAATGAAACTGTACCATTGCGTTTCTCTTTTCAGAAACATATTGAAAATAATCGGCTTCGGGAATAGCTTGAATAACTTCCAATTGCTTTTTGGCTTCCTCGATGGGAAATCCGTTCCAGCGCAATGAAAGTTCAAATAAATTCAATCTAAAAATATTAGGGGTTCAATTTACAAACATTTATTTTTGAAGTCGAAACAAAATACAACCTTATGAATATTTTGGTATTGGGCTCTGGAGGCCGTGAACATACTTTCGCCTATAAAATTGCAGCCAGTGAGCGTTGCTCTCAACTTTTTGTAGCCCCAGGAAATGCTGGTACGGCATCGATTGCGACGAACCTTCCGCTAAGTGTAACCGACTTCGATGCTATTAAAAAAGCGGTGTTGGAGCATGCCATAGAAATGGTGGTTATAGGCCCAGAAGACCCATTAGTACAAGGGGTATATGATTTTTTTAAGGAGGATGCCGACTTAAAACAAGTAAAGGTGGTTGGGCCTTCCAAGCGAGGCGCTTTACTGGAAGGAAGTAAGGAACGCGCCAAGGAATTTATGTCGCAACACAACATTCCCACCGCAGCGTACGAAAGTTTTACTTCAAAAAGTTTGGAAGCCGGAAAGCAGTTTTTGGAAACCTTGAAACCTCCATATGTACTCAAAGCCGATGGGTTGGCTGCGGGAAAAGGGGTTTTGATTCTAAACAATCTTGATGAAGCCAAACAGGAGCTTGAAAATATGTTGGCGCATTCAAAATTTGGGGAAGCTAGTAGTAAAGTAGTAATCGAAGAGTTTCTAGACGGTATAGAATTAAGTGTTTTTGTACTAACCGATGGGAAAGATTATAAAATCCTTCCTACCGCGAAAGATTATAAGCGCATAGGTGAAGGCGATCAAGGGTTGAATACTGGAGGGATGGGAGCGATTTCCCCCGTTCCTTTTGCCAATCGCGAGTTCATGCAAAAAATTGAAGAGCGTATTGTAAAGCCTACGGTAAATGGGCTAATGGAAGAAAATATAGATTACAAGGGCTTTGTGTTTATAGGACTTATAAAGGTAGACGACAATCCTTATGTAATTGAATACAATGTACGTATGGGAGATCCCGAAACGGAAGTGGTGTTACCTCGAATTCAAACCGACTTAGTAAGTTTGTTGGAAGCTACGGCAACGCAAAATCTTTCAAAGATATCTTTGGAAATTGACGAAAGAGCCGCAACTACGGTTATGGTAGTTTCAGGGGGTTATCCTGAAGCCTACGAAAAAGGAAAAGAAATTTCTGGAATCGAAAAGGTTGAAGATTCCATCGTGTTTCATGCAGGAACAACCTTAAAAGAGGAAAAGGTGGTCACCAATGGTGGACGCGTAATAGCAGTAACCTCTTTGGATAAAGATTTCAGAAAGGCCCTAAAAAAATCTTACCAAGAGATAGAAAAACTATCTTTCGATAAGATGTATTATAGAACCGATATAGGGTTCGATCTTTAGCTTTTACCTAGAAAGGAATGTGAGGTTTGGCTGCGGTCTTCTTCCCCATTGGCATTGAAAATAGCAAGTTGTTTCATCCAATAGAAGAAAGCTACAAAACCAATAGCGATAAAAATCCAACTCATTATGTTTGCGCCCCACCACGATGATAACTCAAATGAGCGAAGACCGTCTAGAGGGTCTAATAATAGGGTTTCTGCGATAGATTGTATTCCTTCAAAAAAGCCTTTCCAAGACATAGTAGTATATTTAAGTCACAAAAATAGAAATAAAGCATGATGCTTACAAGCTTTTTTGGCAAATCTAGTCCGATCAATTATTTGCTGTTAAGTATTTTTTTGGTGCTTTTTTGTGTTTTACATGGAATTCTAACAGAAAACAGCTTTTCTCAAGGGCTATCCATCTTACAACTTTTTGTAGTAGCAGGGCTTTTGGTTTTTTCTTTATTATTACTTGATTTTTTTGTTCGGAAGAATCATTTAAATCATTCCAATACCTTTGCCATCTTTCTGTTCTCCTGTATGGTAGGTATGTTGCCTATTGCCACCAATGTCACAATTACCGGGGCGTTGGTGCTTCAATTATTAGCCTTCCGACGTATTTTTAGTTTTACTTCATCAAAGAACATGGAAAGAAAAATCCTTGATGCCTCGCTTTGGATTTTTTTGGCTTCCTATTTCTATTTTTGGAGCCTGCTTCTTTTTGGAGTTTTGTATATAGCGCTATTTAAAGTAAACAATTCGAAGCTAAGATACTATTTCATTCCATTTATTGCAGCTTTAGGGGTATTCTTACTGGCCACTGCATTCTTTTATTTAAAGGAGGATTCTTTTACCTGGTTCTTTCACTACCCTAAAAAAATTTCCTTGGATTTTTCAGTCTACGGAAACATCCAATACCTCATCTTTATCACTTTAATAGTTTCCATCGTTATTTGGACCGGCTTTACCAGAATTTCAAACCTTTCCGAAGTACCCAAAAAGAACCGGGGCAATTATATGTTGATTGTTCATGCTGTATGGGTGTCGCTAGTATTAGCCGCTTTTTCACCTCAAAAAACGGGAGCAGAACTTTTATATGTCATTGCCCCCACGGCCATACAAGTTGGAACTTTTTTGGAAAAAAAACAGGATATATGGTTTAAAGAGCTATTGGCGTGGTTGTTTTTAATACTTCCAGTAACTTTACTTTTTATATGACCCCAATTATTTGGAAAACTAGTTTATTTGGTTTATTAGGAGAGATTTTATGTCGCTTTATCATTTGCTATATACTACGGTAAAATTATAATACCTTTGCCTGTAGAAGAAACACAACGATGCACTTTGGTCCTATTTAAAATATTGCGGCCTAATTGCCGTTTCAAAATAAGTGATCTTACAAGTTTTCGTGAGCCACAAAACTAAAATAACTACCAGAAAAGAAAAGATATGTTTACCGAAAAAGCCAATAAAATATTTCAGGAAGTAATTGCTACGTATCACGTGGTCGATGATCCCTATCAGCCTTTTGCCAATCCGTATGATAAAGAAACGCAATTGTTGGAGCATCTCTTATATCGCAAATGTTGGATCGATACCGTTCAATGGCATTACGAGGATATTATTAGAGATCCCAACATTGATCCTGTGGCAGCGTTAGATTTAAAAAGAAAGATAGATGCCTCTAACCAAGACCGTACCGATATGGTAGAGTACATTGACAGTTATTTTTTGGAAAAATACAAAGAGGTTAAGGTACAGCCTAACGCTACGATTAATACTGAAAGTCCAGCGTGGGGAGTGGATCGATTATCCATTTTAGCCTTAAAAGTGTATCACATGAAGGAAGAGGCAACTCGCGAAAATGCCTCTGAAGATCATCGGAAAGCCTGTCAAAAAAAATTGGATGTTTTATTGGAACAACGAGTAGATTTGAGTACCGCCATTCAGCAATTGTTGGACGATATTGCCCACGGAAGAAAATATATGAAAGTGTACAAACAAATGAAGATGTACAATGACGATGAGCTCAACCCCGTGCTTCGAAGTCAGAAATAATTGAAACCGCCCAAACACATATTGGTAATTCGTCTTTCAGCCATGGGAGACGTCGCCATGACGGTTCCTGTGCTGCAATGCTTTTGCCAAAACAACCCCGAGGTTAAAATCACCGTAGTTTCCCGAAAGTTTTTTAAACCGTTGTTTCAAGAGTTACCCAATGTTTCCTTTTTGGAAGCCGACGTAAAAGGAGTTCACAAAGGATTCTTGGGACTTTTGAAACTAGCAAAAGAAATTAAAACCCTCCCAATAGACGCGGTGGCCGATTTACACAATGTGATCCGGTCTAAAGTTATTACGGGCTTGTTAAGGTTTTCGGGAATTCCTTCAGAAACCTTAGACAAAGGGAGAGCGGAAAAAAAAGCAATTACCCATGCACACGGTCAGGAAATAGAACCTTTAAAAGCCATGCAGGAACGTTACGCAGACGTATTTGAGAAATTGGGATATCCTTTAAATCTATCCAAAGTAGAGCTTTTAAGCAGAAAACCTTTAACACCGAAACTGCTCACTTTGGTAGGGAAAACACCTAAAAAACTAGTGGGAATAGCCCCTTTTGCTGCCTTTAAAAGTAAGATGTACCCTCTAGAATCTATGAAGAACGTGTTGAAAAATTTGACAGCCTCTGGCAAGTATACCCTTCTTCTTTTTGGTGGTGGTAAACAGGAAGAAACGATTTTGAGCTCATGGGAAATTGGCTATAAGGACACGATAAACGTGGCTGGAAAGCTTTCTTTTGAAGAAGAGTTAGCACTTATTTCCAATTTAGACGTAATGGTATCCATGGATAGTGGCAATGGGCATTTGGCCGCCAACTATGGTATTCCGGTGATTACGCTTTGGGGCGTCACCCATCCGTATGCCGGTTTTGTACCCTTTGGGCAACCTATGGAACATCAGATCGTTTCCGATAGAAAACAGTACCCCCTAATCCCCACGTCCATTTACGGAAACAAATTTCCGGAGGGCTATGAAAATGTAATGCGCAGCATTGAACCTAACACTATTGTACAAAAAGTAGAACGTGTCTTGTCTTAGATATCGTCATAATCCACTACGATAATGGGTGTAGTGGGATGCGATTGACAGGTAAGAATGTAGCCTTCTTCCAGTTCACTATCGGTGAGGATGAGGTTTTTTCGCATTTCCACTTTTCCTTCCTTGAGTTTTGCCATGCAGGAACTACAAATTCCACCTCTGCAACTATAAGGAGCGTCTAGGTCCTTTTCCAGAACAGCTTCTAAAACACTCTTATCTTGAGGCATTACAAAAGTTTCGGTTTCATCGTCAACGGTCACGGTAATCTGTGTTTGACCATCGTGCGGTTGGGTAAGTTCCCCTTGATCTTTGGAAGAAAACAGTTCGAAATGAATTGCTTTTTCATCGACTCCCTTTTCGAGTAGGGTTTCTTTAACTTCATCGATCATGGCTTCGGGCCCACAGAGATAATACGAATGGAAGTCCACGTCTTTATATCGGTTTTTCAGCAAATAATTGACCATGGAGCGTTCAATTCTTCCGAAGAAAGAACCATCGATGCTTTTTCTACTGAAGAAAAATTCAATTTTAAATCGATCGGGGAATTCATTTTTCAAGGCTTCCAGTTCTTTGTAAAACATGGTCTCTTCAATGCTTTGGTTTCCGTAAGCCAACACAAAGGTTGCTAGTGGTTCTTCTTTCAAAACTGTTTTAATCATGGCCATAACGGGCGTAATGCCACTTCCAGCCACAAAAGCAAGATAGGTGTGTTGGTTTTCAGGAGATATGTTCAACACAAAGTGGCCTTGAGGGGGCATGACGTTGAGGGTGTCCCCTACTTTTAAATCCTCATTGGCATAAACTGAAAAAACACCACCTTCCATTTTTTTTATGCCAACGGTCCAGCTTTTGCCATTTGCCTCGCTACAGAGGGAATAAGACCTTCGTAACTCTTCCTCACCTACAAAATGTTGAATGGTGATATATTGTCCTGGTTGGTACTGAAAGGTTTCCTGAAGTGCTTCGGGAACTTCTAAGGTAACGGCTACCGCATTTGGGGTAAGGGATTCAATCTTTGACACAGTAAGTGCGTGAAAATCGCTCATAGCAAAATTTTTCCTCAAAAATACAAAGGATATTTTCCTAAATGAAGCAAAAACTGGGAAAGACAGTGATTTTTGACCCTAAAATCCTTTAGAAACAAAAAAGAAACGTATTTTTACCCTCCTTTTATAGATCTTTTTAGATACTAAAAACAAAGGTTTTAAGTTATACTGTACTAGACAAACGGATTAATTTTGAAACGTATACATAATTTTACCATTTTTATTTTTGCGGTGTTACTTTTTGCGGCTTGTTCCAGAAAGAAAAACACTTTTATAACCCGAAATTACCATGCGGTTACTGCCGAATATAACGCGCTTTACAATGGCGATATGGCCTTAGCCGATGGAAAGGAGGAATTGACGCTTACCTATCAGGATAATTTTTGGGAAATCCTTCCTGTAGAACGTTTTCAAGTTAAGGAAGAAATTGGCACGCCTGGAAACCAACCTAACAGTAGTAATTTTTCCCGTGCTGAAGAAAAAGCGGCCAAAGCCATTCAAAAGCATGCCATTTATATTGATGGCAAAGAGTACAATCCTCAAATAGATGAAGCATACATGCTTTTAGGGAAAGCCCGTTATTACGATCAACGTTTTATTCCGGCACAAGATGCCTTCAATTTTATCTTGAATCGCTACCCTACCAGTAACAACATCAATGAAGCCCGAATGTGGAAAGCCAAAACCAACATTCGTTTGGCCAATGAGGAAGGTGCCATTGAAGAACTTTCCGAATTAATGGAGAAAGAAGGCTTGGAAACAGAGGATATGGCAGATGCAGCGGCAATTTTAGCACAAGCATATATCAATTTGGATACGTTGGAAGCTGCATTACCCATGATTAAGTTGGCTTCAGAGTATGTAAAAAATAAAGAATTAAAAGGACGCTACACTTACATTAAAGGCCAATTGTACAATCGGTTAGGGGAAAAAGACAGTGCCAATCTAGCTTTTCAGGAAGTGATTGAACTCAACCGAAAATCGCCCCGACAATACATGATCAACGCTTATGTAGAGCAGGCCCGTAACTTCGATTATGAAAAAGGGGATAAGCTAGCCTTATTGGAATTACTGAACGATTTGGAGAAAAATCGTGAAAATCGTCCTTTCTTGGATATTATTTACCATCAAATGGGAGAGTACTACCTCAATACATTTGATACGGACTCTGCTGAAATTTTCTACAATCAATCCATTAAGAACTTCAAGCAGAATAACTACCTACAATCCCTTAACTATTCTACCTTGGCCGAAATGTATTTTGACAAAGCCAAATACAAAACCGCAGGGAAGTATTACGACAGTACCCTTACTTTTTTAGAGGAGAATACGCGTCCTTGGCGCCGTATGAAAAAGAAGTTGGACAATTTGGCCGATGTGATCAAGTACGAAGACATTGCTGCCAAGAACGATTCCATTCTTAGAATTGCAGGAATGACCGAAGCCCAACAGCTGGCATTTTTTACAGAGTATACCGAAAAACTCAAAGAACAGGCAAGACAGGATTCTATTGCGAAGGCGAAGGCCGAAGAGAGTATAGCCAATAAGGAATTTTACAAAAAAGAATCTGGAGGAAATAAAAATAGTGGGGGCACTTTTTACTTTTATAACAGCACTACTGTAGCCTACGGAAAGCAGGAATTTCAACGTATTTGGGGAAATAGACCTTTGGAAGATAATTGGCGAATTTCTGCCAAGCCACAATCCAGTGGTGAGGATGGAGGCATCGCTGGCGGTGATTCTGAAGGACCGGAAGAAAACCTTTCCCAAAAAGAATTGTTCGACCCGCAAACCTATATTTCGAAGATTCCTACCGATGAGAAGGTTTTGGACAGTTTAACAAAGGACCGAAACTTTGCCTATTATCAATTGGGGCTTATTTACAAAGAGAAATTCAGGGAATACAATTTGGCTACGAACAAGCTTGAAACTTTGTTAACCTACAATCCTGAGGAGCGTCTAGTGCTTCCTTCCAAATACAATCTTTATAAAATTTATGATCAATTGGAGGACACTGCGCAGGCCGAAAAGTGGAAAAATGATATTTTAAGTAATCACCCAGATTCCCGGTATGCGGAAATCCTTCGGAACCCAAATTCGCAACTACCTAGCGACGAATCGAGCCCCGAGTACAAATACAAGCAATTGTTTAAGGAGTTCGAAAATGCGAATTACGATTACGTAATTGCTACTGCGGAAGAGTATATCAATATCTACGCAGGAAATGATATTGTTCCCAAACTGGAAATGTTGAAAGCAACGGCCTTAGGAAGAAGAGATGGTTTTGAAGCGTACAAAAAAGCCGTCAATTTTGTCGCCCTTAATTATCCTCAATCTCCGGAAGGAAAGGACGCACAGGAAATTTACAGTACGGTCCTTCCACAATTGGCCAAAAAGGATTTTGTGGCCGAAAGTGATCATTGGAAAGTAGTATATCAATTTCCAACCTCAGAAACGGAAGCTGCCACAAAGCTTCAGGAAAAGCTTTCCGAAGCTATTAAGGAGTACAATTATTTTGACATGAGCGTGTCTGTGGATTATTACAATCCCAACACACAATTTGTAGTGATTCATGGTTTGAATACACAATTGGGCGGCCGAGGTTTTGCGGAAGTATTAAAGGAGAACAGAAAGTACAGGATAAAACACCCCTATTTCGAAATCGCCTCCCCTAACTATAAGATTATCCAGATTCATAAAAACTTAGAAACCTATCTAAACAATCAGACGGAAGTAGAAGAAAGCAGTAATCCCCAAAAATAGTCACCATGTTTTCAGAAAAGAAAGACAAAAAAGAGCGAAGAACCATGGAACCCAGTGCAAGTCAGAATCGTATTAATGAAGGTACCCAATTGGTAGGAGACATTCAATCCTCTGGGTTTTTCAGAATTGACGGCAGTATAGAAGGGAATATCAGTAACCCTTCAAAAGTAGTATTGGGAAAGTCGGGAATTATTAAAGGAAAGTTGGAATGTGACGATGCCGATATTGAAGGGAGATTTGAAGGGAAGCTTCATGTAAAAGGAATTTTAAGCATAAAATCTACCGCAGTAATTGAAGGGGAAATCATTGCTGGGAAACTGGCAGTAGAACCAGGCGCTTCCATTAATGCCACTTGCGCTATGCAAGGAAACAAAAAAAAGGGGAACTTAGATTCTGAAAATTCTACTAGCCCCTATGACCGGCAGCAAAGAACAAAGAAGAGCACTACTTCTGAAGTAAACAAGGCCTAATCCTATTTTCCATGGGAAATGAAAGTAATACCATTAAGCGTTGGCTAATCCTTTCTGGTATTGCCATACAAATGGGCGTCATTATTTATCTTTTTGTTCAATTGGGAAAATGGTTGGATGCAGAATACTCTAATGGAGGAAAAACGTTTCTAATAATCTGTACTTTGGTTGGGGTTGGCATTTCTCTATTTCTAGTTTTAAGGCAAACCAACCGATTAAATTCAAAATAACATGAGCGCTAAAAGCATTCGGTTTTTAGTGATTTTGCTCCTTGTATTGAGTATCGTTTTTGGTATCCACCTATTACTATTAGCCGTAATGGGGCAGCCTCTGTTCGCACATCGAATCCTAGCGGCTTACGTTATTAATTTTCTTCTAGCTCTCGTTGTTTTGTTTTTAGTTCAAAGGAGTTTACAAAAGAATTCGGCTCAAGCGGGATTTGTCTTTATGGCGGGGAGTGGTTTAAAGTTTGTCGTTTTCTTTATCGTATTCTATCCTTTTTATAGGGCCAATGACGCCATGGAAACAATTGAATTTACTACCTTTTTTACGCCTTATGCTATATGTTTGATTTTGGAAGTAGCCTATCTTTCAAAACAACTTAATAATCAGTAATCTTAGTGCTTTTTAGGTCAATAAAAAAAACAGCAAAATTTCTTTTTTCTTTCTAAGGATTAACTGTATTTTTGCACCGATTTTTAAGGACACTATTTTTAGCTCGGTATGCAAGCAAAAACTATAGGAAAGCTACTTTTATTTTTCACTTTGGCATGGGTTACAGTTTCCTGTTCTAACGAAACAGAGGGAAATGAAGAAGCCAAAAAGGAAAGAAGGCAGGAGGTAAAGGAATTTATTAACCATCACCTTCAGGATTCCCACGATTTCAATATTTACAGTTATACCGGGGATGATGGTAAATTACATCATGTAGGTTTTCCACTACCTGTAATTATCGTAGATAATGGTCTTCAAGTGTTTTCTTCTTCCAAATTCCATCATGGAGAAGAAGTGGTTGAATCGGGAGGAAACTATTACCGACTGTACCATAGCAAAATTTATAAAACCGACGCCAACGGGACCTTAAACTATGAAGAAGGGCATGGGGATCACCCTACCAATGTTCGGCCATTAGACTTATCCATTACCAAAAGTGTGGTAATGATGATCGTAACAGGAATCCTTCTTATTTTATTATTCCGAGGTTTGGCGAAAAGTTATCAAAAGAACAATGGTATTGCCAAAGGAGTGGGGCGTTTCTTTGAGCCTATTGTGGTGTATGTAAGGGACGAAATTGCTATCGCCAATATTGGAGAGGAAAAATATAAAAAGTACATGCCTTTTCTTTTAACGGTATTCTTCTTTATCTGGTTTTTGAACATGTTTGGTTTAACACCGCTAGGGGTTAATGTAACTGGAAACATTGCGGTGACGACAGCCTTAGCGATTTTAGTATTCTTGTTAACCAATTTTACAGGGACCAAAGATTACTGGAAACACATTTTCGATCCTTTAGGCGATGGTATGCCATGGATTGGTAAAATATTCATTTATATCATTCTAGTTCCTATTGAAATTTTAGGAATGTTCATTAAACCTTTTGCCCTGTTAATACGTTTGTACGCAAACATGACCGCTGGGCACGTAGTATTAATGAGTTTGATAGGTTTGATTTATATCTTCAAGAGTTGGGTGGGAGGTCCATTATCCTTTGGGCTTTCATTTGCCATTTCAATGATTGAAGTATTAGTAGCATTATTGCAGGCATACATCTTTACGATGTTGGCTGCGTTGTATTTCGGATTTGCCAGTGAGAGTCATGATCATGCCGAAGAGCACGAAGGAGAAGTACAGCATTTGTAGATTTGTAATGTTTAATTTTAAATAGAAGTAGTTATGGAAATCCCAACTATTGTAGGAGCAGGTTTAGCAGTAATCGGTGCTGGTATCGGTATCGGAATGATCGGTGGAAAAGCTATGGAAGCTATCGCCCGTCAACCTGAAGCTTACGGAAAAATTCAAACAGCGATGTTGATTGCAGCAGCGCTTATTGAAGGTATTGGTTTCGCGGCAATTTTTGCTGGATAATCAAAACAAAAAAAGCAATTCCTTGTAACGGTTGGTTATAAGGAATTGCTTAAAAATTAAACAACGAATAAAGAAATTACAATACGGTTCTATAAAATACAACCATGGAAAAATTAATTAACGACTTTTCATTTGGCCTTTTCATTTGGCAAATTATCTTGTTTTTATTATTGCTTTTCTTGCTTCGCAAATTTGCATGGAAGCCTATTTTGAATGCGGTAAACGATCGTGAACAAGGGATTAAAGATGCGATGGCCTCTGCTGAAAATGCACGTCGTGAAATGGAAAACCTTCAGGCAGACAATGAAAAATTGTTGAAAGAAGCAAGAGCTGAAAGAGATGCCATGTTGAAAGAGGCTCGCGAATTGAAGACCAAAATGATTTCCGAAGCCAAAGAAGAAGCAAAGGCGGAAGCCGATAAAATGGTTTCACAAGCACAGATGGCCATTGAAAGTGAAAAGAAAGCGGCGGTAGCAGAGTTGAAAAGTCAGGTAGCGTCTCTTTCCGTAGAAATTGCAGAAAAAGTGGTAAAAAGTGAATTATCCAATAAAGACAAGCAACTTAAATTAGTTGAGGATATGTTGGGTGATGCGACCCTAAACTAAGAATATGAGCGGAACTAGAGCAGCCATACGTTACGCAAAAGCAGTCTTGCAAGATGCAGGGGATGCTTCCAAAACAGTGTTTTCAGATATGCAGTCTGTAAAACATGCCTTGGAAGCGAGCAAAGAGTTGCGTACGGTTTTAAAAAGCCCCGTGGTGAAAACGGAAGATAAGAAAGAGGCTTTATTGAAAATTTTCAGTTCACAATCTGAAAACACGAAAGCTTTAATTGAAGTGTTGGCACAAAACCAAAGGACCGATATCCTAGGAAATGTGGCGAATAGTTACATTCAATTATACAATGAGCAACAAGGGGTAAAAGTGGCCAAGGTCACTACGGCAGTTCCACTTACCGGCGAATTGGAAAAAAAGGTATTGGACAGAGTAGAAGCCCTTACAGGTAGCAAAAAAGTTACTATCGAGAATGAGATTGATGAATCTATTATTGGAGGGTTCATCCTTAGAATAGGCGATTTACAATACAATGCGAGTATTGCCAATCAATTATCCAATTTAAAAAGAGAATTCAGTAAAAGTTTATAAAACCATTGGCATAAGCCAAATATAGATACCTAGAAAAATGGCAGAAGTAAAACCCGCTGAAATATCAGCAATTTTAAAGCAACAACTTTCAGATTTTGAAGCATCAGCTTCATTGGACGAAGTAGGAACTGTATTGACCGTGGGGGATGGTATTGCCCGCGTTTACGGACTCTCAAACGCACAATACGGAGAATTGGTGGAGTTTGAAAACGGTTTGGAAGGAATCGTTCTAAACCTAGAAGAAGATAATGTTGGGGTGGTATTGTTAGGGCCTTCTAAAGAAATTAGAGAAGGCGCTACTGTAAAGCGTACCCAGCGTATTGCTTCTATTAATGTAGGAGAAGGAATTGTTGGACGTGTGGTAAATACCTTAGGGCAGCCTATCGATGGGAAAGGACCTATCGAAGGGAAAACCTATGAAATGCCATTAGAGCGTAAAGCTCCAGGGGTAATTTACCGTCAGCCGGTAAACGAACCTTTGCAAACAGGTATCAAATCTATCGATGCCATGATCCCTGTAGGTCGTGGACAGCGTGAGTTAGTAATTGGTGACCGTCAAACAGGTAAAACAACTGTTTGTATCGATACCATTCTTAACCAGAAAGAATTTTACGATGCCGGAGAGCCGGTATATTGTATCTATGTGGCCGTTGGACAAAAAGCGTCTACGGTAGCAAACATTGCCAAAGTATTGGAAGATAAAGGAGCTTTAGCCTATACCACGATTGTAGCAGCAAACGCTTCAGATCCTGCTCCAATGCAGGTATATGCGCCTTTCGCAGGAGCGGCTATTGGAGAATATTTTAGGGATACGGGACGTCCAGCCTTGATTGTTTATGATGACTTATCCAAACAAGCAGTAGCTTATCGTGAGGTATCTTTGTTGCTTCGTCGTCCTCCAGGGCGTGAGGCTTATCCAGGAGACGTTTTCTTCCTTCACTCAAGATTGTTGGAACGTTCTGCAAAAGTGATTGCCGATGATGATATCGCCAAAAACATGAACGATCTTCCAGCCTCTTTAAAAGAAGTTGTAAAAGGAGGAGGTTCCTTAACAGCACTTCCTATTATTGAAACACAAGCAGGAGACGTTTCTGCCTATATTCCAACCAACGTAATTTCGATTACCGATGGACAGATTTTCTTGGAGTCCGACTTGTTCAACTCTGGGGTACGTCCTGCGATTAACGTAGGTATTTCGGTATCACGTGTGGGTGGTTCGGCACAGATCAAGTCCATGAAAAAAGTAGCCGGTACGTTGAAGCTTGACCAAGCACAGTTCCGTGAATTGGAAGCGTTCGCAAAATTCGGTTCCGATTTGGATGCGGCTACCATGAACGTAATTGAAAAAGGAAAGCGTAACGTGGAAATCCTGAAACAAGCACAGAATGATCCTTACACGGTTGAAGATCAGGTAGCAATTATCTATGCAGGATCCAAGAACTTGTTACGTAATGTTCCTGTAGATAAAGTAAAAGAATTTGAAAGAGATTTCATCGAATTACTAAATGCCAAGCATAGAGATACATTAGATACCTTGAAGGCAGGAAAATTAACCGATGAGACGATTGATGTATTGACTTCAGTAGCAAAAGATCTTTCATCTAGATACTAAATTATAACTCCTCCCTACAAGTGTAGGGAGGATTTCAGCTAAACTCAAAAAGAGCGTATGGCTAACTTAAAGGAAATAAGAAATAGGATTGCTTCGGTAGGTTCAACCATGCAAATTACCAGTGCCATGAAAATGGTATCGGCAGCAAAGTTGAAAAAAGCGCAGGATGCCATTACAGCCATGCGCCCCTATGCCGAAACACTTACCACTTTGTTACAAAACCTAAGTGCCACCCTAGATGGTGACAGCGGAAGTAAATATTCTGTACAAAGGGAAGTAAAAAATGTATTGGTGGTAGCCATTACGTCCAATCGTGGATTGGCAGGAGCCTTTAACAGTAATATTGTTAAAGAATGTAAGCGAAGCATTTCTGAAACCTATGCCGGTAAAAAAGTAGATTTTGTGACCCTTGGGAAAAAAGGGAATGATATCCTTAAGAAAACTGGAAGTGTCATTGAAAACAACAACGCTATTTTCGATGATCTTACTTTTGATAACAACGCTGAAATTGCCCAAAAATTAATGGATCTTTTCGCGGAAGGGAAGTACGATAAGATTGTATTGGTGTACAACAAGTTCAAAAATGCGGCCACTCAGGTTGTCATTCACGAACAGTTTTTACCTATCAAACCAGCAGAAAACTCGGCTTCAGAAAAGGGTACTTCAACCGATTTTATTTTTGAACCTTCCAAAGAAGAAATCGTTGAACAGTTAATTCCGAAGACCTTAAAAACACAGTTGTTTAAAGCCCTTAGGGATAGTGTGGCCAGTGAACACGGTGCGCGTATGACGGCCATGCATAAAGCTACCGATAATGCTAAGGAGTTGAAAAATAACCTTACGCTAGACTATAACAAAGCCCGTCAAGCTGCCATTACAGGAGAGATCCTAGAGATTGTAGGGGGAGCGGAAGCTTTGGCTGGATAATTCTATTATTTTGTTGAGAACATACTACAAACCTCCCCTAAAACGGGAGGTTTTTTGTTACCTTTAGGGCAAGACTTTTGTTAGCAGATATTTAATGAAACCTATCATTCACCTTTTTTTTATAGCTATTTGTAACCTGCTATTTTTTAATTGTGCCGGAGGTAAAGATTTTCAATTGGAAAAAAACCCTCCTTTTCAGATACGCCAAGCTTATTTTCAAAAATGGATTGCTGGAGTACAGGGTGGTGGCTCTGGAACAAACGTACACTTTGTAATAGAATTAGAAGAGCAGGAAGCTACATTGGAAGCGTTGTATTTTCAGAATGAAAAAGCAGCACTGCGCGAAAACCCCAACAAAAAGGGGAGCTATACGGCCAATTTTTTAAATGAAAGCAACCGGGATGTGATCATGGATGAAAGTCCCGTAAAAGAGTCTCAAAATACCCCTCCAGAAAAAATCCCTTTCGATTTACTGAAGAATGAAGCGGTTATAAGCTATACCATTAAGGGCCAAACGGCTTATTATAAAGTTGAAAACTTAGAAGAAAAACCGTTATTGGCATACCCATCTACCAATCCCAACGGAATCGATTAAAATAGAACAGATGACCATTAAAATTATCAATACCTCAAATCACGATTTACCACACTACGAAACAGAAGCTTCCGCAGGAATGGATCTTAGGGCCTCTATTAACAATGCGATTACTTTGCAACCCTTGGAAAGAAGTTTAGTAAAAACAGGTCTTTTTATAGAATTACCCATAGGCTATGAAGCACAGGTTCGGCCCCGAAGCGGATTGGCCTACAAAAAGGGAATTACCGTTTTAAATGCGCCTGGAACTATTGATGCCGATTATCGCGGGGAAATAGGAGTGATACTCGTAAATTTATCAAACGAGCCATTTACCATTGAAAATGGAGAGCGAATTGCCCAATTGGTCATTGCCAAACACGAAAGGGCATCATGGGAAACCGTGGAAGTCCTTTCGGAAACGGTCCGGGGTGCTGGTGGATTTGGCAGTACTGGAATACAATAAATGATAATTAAAAAATTGAAATGAAAATAATTGTCCCAATGGCAGGTCGTGGTTCACGACTTCGGCCACATACGTTAACTGTTCCAAAACCTTTAATTCCTGTGGCGGGAAAACCTATTGTCCATCGATTGGTAAGTGATATTGCCAGGGTTTTAAAAGAACCTATTGAAGAGATTGCTTTTATTTTAGGGGATCCGGCATTCTTTGGTAAAGAGGTTGAAGAAAGTTTGAAGGAACTTGCCCAAGGTCTTGGAGCCAAAGCTTCTATTTATAGGCAGCTAGAACCCAAAGGAACGGGACATGCCATTATGTGTGCCGAACCCTCCCTTTCGGGTCCTGCGGTAGTAGCCTATGCAGATACCTTGATTCGAGCTAAATTTCATTTGGATAAAGAAGCCGATAGTGTGATCTGGACTAAAAAAGTAGCGAATCCTGAAGCCTATGGCGTGGTCAATTTAAATGACCAAGAGGAAATCATCGAATTGGTAGAAAAACCTGAAGAATTTGTAAGCGATCAAGCCGTTATTGGTATTTATTATTTCAAGGATATTGGGGTGCTTAAAAAAGAGCTTCAGTATGTGCTGGATCACGATATTATTCACGGAGGGGAATACCAAATTAATGATGGGATCAAACGAATGATGGCCAATGGAAAAGTTTTTAAAACCGGTACGGTCGACGAATGGATGGACTGCGGAAACAAAGCCGTTACCGTAGAAACGAATGCAAAAATGCTTGGTTTTTTGGAAGCTGATGGAGTTTCTTTGGTTTCAGAAAAGTTTACCAATGAAAATTCTAAAGTCATTCCTCCTTGTTTTATTGATGAAGGCGTGGTTTTAAGAAATAGTACGGTGGGGCCTCATGTTTCTATAGGAAAAGGCACAATAATTGAGAATAGTAACGTTAAAAATACGATAATCCAAACCGAGTCGGTGATTAAAAATGCTACTTTAGAAAATGCTATGATTGGAAATTTTGTGACGTACGATGGCAACTTTACACAGATTAGTATTGGGGATTACAGTGAGTTAAAATGATAAAATGGTTGAAAATAGGAATCTTGTACTCCGGAATGATATTTTCCGTAGGATCCCTATTTTCACAGGAAACCGAAGAAACCCCTACCGATGATCTGGGGAATGTAAGCGATGCATTTCAGGAAAACTTTTTTGAAGCCCTTAAGCAAAAGGGAATCGAAAACTACGAATTAGCCCTACAAGCCCTTCAAAAGGCAGAGAGAGCCGCCAAGGACGATATTTCCAACAAGGCAGTGGTATATTTTGAAATGGGCAAAAATTTGACCTATCTGAAACGCTATGAAGAAGCCGAAAATCGTTTTATGCAAGTTTTGGAAACTACGGGAGAACGGATGGATGTCATGGAAGCGCTCTACGATGTGTATTATGAAAAGCGGGATTATCAGGCCGCGATTTTCTTAGTACAAAAATTAGCTAAAAAGGACGAAGATTATAAAGAAGATCTAGCGAGTTTGTATAGCCGGACCCAACAATATGAAAAGGCTTTGGAACTCTTAGATGAATTGGATGAAAGCTGGGGAGAAAGTCTGTACCGGGATACCTTGCGAAAAGAGATTTACAAGGTGACCGGAAATACCGAGGGCGCCATTCAAAATTTAGAAACCAAAATTGATAAAAATCCGAAGAACGAAAAAGATTATTTGAATCTTATCTTTTTGTACAGTGAGCAGGGAAATTCTGAAAAAGCTTTTGCTTTGGCGAAGGAATTATTGAAAAATCAACCCAATTCCCAAAAAGCTCATTTGGCATTGTATAAGTTTTATCTGGACGAAGGCAATATCCAAGAAGCCTTAGCATCGATAAAGATTGTGTTCCAGTCGTCCGAAATTGAAAAAGAAAGCAAATACCTTGTACTAGGGGATTTTCTGAACTTTGTTTCCCAAAACCCAACCTATGAAAACGAATTGAATACTCTAGTGCCATTGTTACAAGAGGTACAATCGGGTAATTTATACGAACAGTTGGGGGGCTATTTTGTCCAAAAAGGAAATAAGTTGTTAGCCTTGGACTTCTATGAAAAGGGAGCGGCCATAGACCCTGATAATTTTAGCTTATTGAAAAACACCATTCTCCTTCAAATCGATACTCAAAAATATACCGAAGCGGTACAATTAAGTGAAGAGGCGTTAGCGATATTCCCCGCTCAAAGTTTATTGTATTTGTTAAATGGTGTTGCTCATAACGGATTAGGTGCTTCAGAAAAGGCCATTGAAAGTTTAGAGATGGGTGTCGATTTTTTACTGGACGACCCCAAAATGGAAAAAGATTTTTATGAACAACTTGGCGTGGCCTATCAGCAACAAGGCAATAGCTCTAAAGCAAAAGAATTTCAGCAGAAAGCTGCCAACATACAGATTTCAAACTAAAGATGCATAAACAGGTTTACATACTCGCCGTGACGGCAGTGCTATTACTAACTTCCTGTAAAGGAACAAAAAGCGTTGTAGGGAATGGGTCCCATAGCAATTTGGGACTTTCCCAAGTCATGCAGTTGCATCAACAAGCGGAACCCAATTTCAATACCTTGGCCTCACGGGTACAGGTGGTGTACGACGATGGGGAGAAGAACCAAAGTATTACTGTGAGCCTTCGAATGGAGAAAAATGAAACCATCTGGATCAAAGCATCCATCTTGGGCATCACCTTGGCAAAAGCTATTATTACGCCAGAAAGAGTGAGTTATTATGAAACTATTTCCAACACCTACTTTGATGGGGACTTTTCCCTAATTAGCGATTGGTTGGGAACCGATTTAGATTTTGAGCAGGTGCAGGCCATTTTATTGGGGCAATCCATTTTTAGTTTTAAGGACGGGAAATACGAAGTTTCCAATACGCAAAACAGCTATAAAATTCAGCCTAAAAAGCAGCCTTATAATTTTATTCATTCCTTGTTTTTAAATGCGGAAAATTTTAAAGTGGCTTCCGGATCGCTTTCGCAACCCAATGAGGACCGCTTATTTTCCTTGCGTTATGGGGAATACCAAATGGTAGATGGAGGTTTCTATCCTTCCGACATTACGATTGATGCTTCGGAAAAGGACGAAAAGACAAAAATTTCCGTTACTTATAAAAAGATCGATGTGAATGCCCCGGTAAGCTTTCCGTTTAGCATTCCTGAAGGGTACGAACAAATCCGTTTGTCTAAATGATGCAAAAAAGCCTCTGTATTTTCAGTTTTCTACTCCTATGGATGGTGCCCCCTTCCTTTTCCCAATCCCAAAAGCAAAAGCAACTGGAGGCACAACGGCAAGCATTGTTGGAGGAAATTCAGAAAATCAACAATTTACTTTTTAAAACCAAAGGCGAGAAAAAGTCTATTTTGGCCGAGGTAGAAGATTTGGATCAGCGTATTTCAGCAAGGGAAAACCTCATTCGAGTGACTAATCAGCAGGCAAATTTGTTAACGCGCGAAATCAACACCAACCTTAACTCCATAGAACAATTAAAAGAGGAACTGGCAGAACTTAAAAAGGATTATGCGGCCATGATTTCAAAATCCTATAAGAGTAAGTCTCAACAAAGCCGTATCATGTTTTTATTGTCTTCGGAAAACTTTTTACAGGCGTACAAAAGGATTCAGTATATGAAGCAGTATACCAAGTTCCGAAAAAAGCAGGGCGAGGAAATTGAGACCAAAACGTCTGAATTAAAAACTTTGAACGAACGGCTTATTCAGCAGAAAAAGGACAAAGACCAATTAATTGCAGAAAGCAAAAAGGAGAAAACCCAACTCGATGAAGAAAAGAAAACCCAGCAAGCCTTAGTGGCGTCACTAAAAAAGGAAGAAGGGAAGTTTGCAGGGCAAATCCGTGACAAACAAAGGGAAGCCGATCGTTTGGAAAAAGAAATCGACGCCTTGATTAAAGCGGCGATTGCAGCGGCCAATAAGGAATCGGGAAACACAGCAAGTAAAGGAACTTCTGAAAGTTTTAGCTTAACTCCCGAGGCCAAGGCCTTGGCGACCGACTTTAAAAATAACAAGGGAAAATTGATTTGGCCCGTAGAAAAGGGAAGGGTTATTACTCCCTACGGAAGAAGGCAGCATCCACAATTCCCCAATGTAACACAAGATCACAATGGGGTAGAAATTATTACCGAACCCAATGCTGTTGCCCGTGCGGTTTTTAAAGGGGAGGTGATACAAGTACAACAATTAAAAGGGGCTAATAAAGCTGTTTACATTCGGCATGGTAATTACATTACAATTTATAACAACCTAGCTTCCGTAAGCGTTAAGAAAGGGGATAAAGTAGCTGCCAAACAATCTATTGGAACCGTTTTTACACACCCTACCACAGGAAAGGCCCTTTTAAAGTTTTTTGTATATCAAAACACCCAGAAAATGAATCCGGCCGATTGGGTGTACAAAATGTAAGCTAGCTGCAGCAGCTTTCACCATCCTTATCCTTTATGCCCAACTTTTTAAGAATGTCTTCCATCAAGCACCAATTGGTGATAGAAGATTGCAACAGATTGGCTCCTACAAAGGCGGTAAACCACAGCCAATGGATGTTTACATAAATAGCTAGCAACAGGCTTATTAAAATAAAGCTTCCTGCGATGGCATGAATTATTCGGGTTCTCATATTAAATATATTTTTCAATAGGCACTACAATGGCCTTAATAGGGTTATCGGTTTCTAAGTGTTTGTTGAATTCGGTGACGAGCTCAAAAAAAGTGTCAATTTTGGCTTCTTCCGTAAAGGAGAAGTACATATTGCTTTCGGTGCCCCCACGTTCGCTAGGGAACCAGCTGGTATTCATCAAAAAGGAAGGGGCTTCCTTATAGCCATCAATATCGGAACCACTAAAACGTTCAATATGGGCTTTTTTAAAAAGTTGCATGGCTTCCTTATGAAACTCGTCTACAACGGTTACGATTAATAGTTTCATTCTTTATGGTTTTTGCGTTCAATTAAATAATAGACCAACGGTACGACCAAAAGGGTCAATACAGTGGAGGCAATCGTCCCCCCCATTAATGAAATGGCCAATCCTTGAAAAATAGGATCGAAAAGGATGACAAAAGCTCCTATGACAACCGTTCCGGCAGTTAACAAAATAGGGGTGGTTCGTACCGCGCCGGCATCAATAACCGCTTGTTTTAATGGAACTCCTTCCTCTAACCTTAGGTTGACAAAGTCGATCAATAATACCGAGTTTCTTACCATAATTCCGGCAAGGGCAATCATTCCAATAAAAGACGTAGCGGTAAAAAAGGCGCCCAGCATCCAGTGACCTAATACAATTCCTACCATGGACAGGGGAATTGCGACCATCATGACAATGGGGGCTTTAAAGTTTTGGAACCAACCTACAATAAGCATGTAAATAATCACGATCACTCCTAGAAAAGCCATTCCTAAATCCCGGAACACCTCTAAAGTAACTTGCCATTCACCATCCCATTTTACGGTGTAATCATCTTCAAATTCGGGTTGTTTGATGTAAAGTTCTCCAATGGAATAGCCCTTCGGAAGCGGAATTTCTTTCAACTTATCGGTCATTCCTAGAATGGCATATACCGGACTTTCCAGTTCACCGGCCATATCGGCCATGACGTATACGACCCGCTTCTGGTTTTTCCGGTAAATGCTTTTATCCCGTACCGTCTCTTTAATGCTTACTAAATCACTAATGGGAATCATGGTGCCTTGTTGTGAAGCAATTTTCACGGAAGCTATATCCTGAAGGGTAGAGCGCTCTTTTTCTTCCAAGGTCAATACAATACCTACTTGATTGCTGGCGTCTTCGTCATACAAGGACGTGATGGCTCTTTCTGAAAGGGCCATATTTAGGGTATGCGCAATCTGCTGGGGAGCTACGCCATACAACATGGCTTTTTCTTTATCAATTTCAAATTTGTATTCTATTTGGTCATTCTCCACCATCCAGTCCACATCCACAACATCTGTGGTGTGGTTCAGAATTGAGTCTACCGATTGGGCCACTCTGATTTGCGTTTCATAATCGGGGCCATACACTTCTGCCACAATGGTAGAAAGCACTGGAGGCCCTGGTGGTACTTCGACAATTTTTACATTGGCTCCATATTTAGAGGCAATTTCCTGAATCCTGGGTCGGTAGGCTTTTGCCAAATCATGACTCTGTAAATCCCGGTCGTGTTTGTCTACTAAATTCACTTGAATATCGGCCATATTACTTCCGCCGCGCAAATCGTAATGACGCACGAGCCCATTGAAGGTGATTGGCGCCGAAGTTCCCACATAGCTCTGGTAATTTACCACTAGGCTTTCCGTAGCGAGATACTGACTAATCTCCTGAGTGACCAAAGCGGTTCGTTCCAAGGTTGTGCCTTCGGGCATGTCGATGACTACCTGAAATTCATTTTTATTATCAAAAGGAAGCATTTTTACCGCTACCGATTTCGTAAAAAACAATCCTAAGGATCCAAAAAGCAACACAATCGTAATTCCTAAAAAGATCCAACGCTTTTTACGGTTTTCAATTAAGGGTTTTTCAAAACGTTCGTACCAACGATAGATAAACGTAGCTTCCATGGGTTTTTCGGCTTTTTCCTTTTTTCCTTTTTTGTCCTTTTCCCGAAGGAATAAATAACCCAAGTAGGGTGTGATGGTTAAAGCAACAAATAAGGACAATAGCATTGCGATGGAAGCCCCAATGGGCATGGGCGACATATAAGGTCCCATAAGCCCCGAAACGAACGCCATAGGCAATACGGAAGCAATCACGGTAAACGTGGCTAAAATCGTCGGATTTCCTACTTCATTAATCGCATAGAGGGCTGCTTGTTTAAACGGAAGCCGCTTCATCTTGAAATGCCGGTGCATGTTTTCAGCGATGATAATCGAGTCGTCCACTACAATTCCCGTAACAAATACCAATGCAAATAGGGTAATTCGGTTTAGGGTGTAGTCCAGCATATAATAACTTAACAAGGTAAGTGCAAACGTAATGGGCACCGAAAGGAATACCACTAACCCTCCGCGCCATCCCATGGCTAACATCACCACTAGGGTCACCGCAACAATCGCCCCGATGAGGTGCATTAATAGTTCAGAAACTTTTTGGGAAGCCGTTTCGCCGTAGTTTCGGGTAACTTCCACATGGACGTCGTCTGGAATTAGATGTTGGCGTAAATGTTCCACTTTTTGAAGAATGACTTCGGAAATTTTCATGGCATCGGCCCCTTTTCGTTTGGCTACCGAAATAGTAACCGCGGGATATTCTGAAGGATATTGCGAAGCTTTTTCACTAGCTTGCCCAAACCCTAAGGAAACATAATTTTTAGGGATTTCAGGACCATCTTGAATGGAGGCAATTTGCTTCAGATAAATAGGCTGATTTTGTTGTACGCCCACGACCAGATTTTCCACATCTTCGGGGGTCTTTAGGAAATCTCCGGTGTCTACAAGAAATTCCGTATCGTTACGGTCAAAACTTCCAGCGCTTAATTGTTGATTGTTCGCTTTAATTTTTTCAGTAACCGAAAGAAAATCCAATCCACTGGCCGCCATTTTATCTTTGTCCAAAACCACTCGTAATTGACGGTTTCTGCCTCCAATTTTTTGAGTAGCGGAAACATCGTTTACTTTTTCGATTTCATGGGTCAATTCCTGAGCAATTTGTTTCAATTGGTAATCGCTATAGGATTCACTCCAAAGTGTAAGCCCTAGCATGGGGACATCATCAATAGCCCGGGTTTTTACCAGGGGAAATGTGACTCCCTGGGGCATTTGATCCATGTGTTTGTTGATTTCATTGTAGAGTTTTACAAAGGAGCGTTCAATATCTTCCCCTACATAAAACTGGACAATCACCATTCCTTGCTCTTTCATCGAAGTGGAATACACATATTCTACCCCGGGAATGTTGGAAATCAGTTTTTCCAATGGCTTGATCACCCTTGATTCTACTTCGGTAGGAGAGGCTCCTGGATACCCCACAAAGATATCGGCCATAGGCACATCAATTTGAGGTTCTTCTTCCCGGGGGATCAAAAACGAACTGTATACCCCAATGACCATAAAGACCACCATGAGCAATACGGTAAGTTTAGAGCCTATAAAAGCTTTCGCTATTTTTCCTGCTAATCCTTCTTTCATTTTATCTTGCTTTTAAGGTTACTGAATGCTTACAGGAGCACCGTTATACAATTTTCCTTCGGCAGAAACGATATAACTTTCGTCTGCGGAAAGTCCGGAAAGCACTTCCACTCGATCGCCATAGGTTTTCCCCAATCGCAGCCAGCGTAATAAAGCCGTGTTACTTTCACTCACGGTATAGACCCCAGAAAGTTGCCCCTTGGTGACCAAGGCTTCTTTGGGGACCAGTATTTGCTGATTTTCCTGTTGGGTTTTTTCTACAGGAAATAAGACGGTCGCATACATTCCTGAAAGGATTTCGGTTTCCGTTTTATCCAGGGCGATGGTCACTAGGTATTGTCCACCCGTATTTTTAGCGGAGGTACTTTTTTCAGAAACCGTTCCCGTGAGGGTTACGTCATTGGATGTTACGGTTACCTGAACCGTATCCCCCATTTGTATCTTTGAAATGGCATTTTCGGGCACGGAAACCTTCGCTTCAAAACTACTGGGGCCTTCCACCGAAATAAGCGGCATGCCAGGATTGGCTAGATCCCCTTTTTTAATAAACTGATGGGTCACTACGCCATTAAAAGGGGCTCTTAAATTCACATACGCAAATTGTGCTTCCACTTCGTTTTTCATTTGTTGGGCCGCTTCCAATCGGGCTTTGGCCATTTCAAAACGAGCGGTCATATCGTCCAATTCCTTTTGGGAAGCACTATTTTCATTGAAAAGATTCACAAAACGGGTGTAATCTTTTTCAGCATTATTATAGGCCGCCCTTGCTTCAGTGATGGAAGCGTTTACTTGGGCCCTCTTGGCAGAAAGATCGGCGTTGTTGATGCTTACCAATAACTGACCTTTCGTAACTTTTTGCCCCACTTTCACAGGAACTGCCTCCACAAAGCCCATCATTCGGGTGCTTAGGGTAGCGCTATTCACAGCTTCAATTTTTCCGCTGGCACTCACAAAAGGGGTGTTGTTGGTTTCGGTCACGGGTTGTACCGTCACTGAAATGGGTGTTTCTGAAGCCACTTTTTTGGGCTCTTTTCCGCCGCAATTATAGAAAAGGGAAGCGAGCGCAAGGGTATATAATATCTTTTTCATAGGTTATTTACTTAAAAATTGAACATACGACTGGGCATAATTTACTTGATAGATCGCCGTATAATATTCGAGTTGTTTTTGTGCATATTGGGTTTCGGCCATAAGCAAGTCGCTGGTTTTTTCCAGCCCTTCCTTGTAGCGATTGGTTCTTATTCGCAAGGATTCTTTGGATTGCTCCAAAGCCAACGTAGACAGCTTCAAACTGTTTTGGGCATCCTGAAGCATGCGCTGTGCTTGGTTAAGCGCTACTTGACTCTCCATTTTGTATTGGGCGAGTTCCCACTCCGATTTCTGAAAAGAAGCTTTGCTTTTCTGGGCCTTGGCAAATTTTTGTCCCCCTTCAAATAAATTCCAGCTTAAACTGGCTCCTACCAAGTAGCCATTGGCATCGGCTTGAAGGAATTCATCGTCATATAATTCATAACTTCCGAAGGCATTTAAACGGGGCAGGAAATTCATTTTTTCTGCCAAGTACATTTTTTTATAGGCTTCGGAAGCAAGGGCCATCGCTTTGATATCGGCCCGGTCTTCGGACAAGGAGCTATTTTCTAGGGAAGCACCTTCCACCGCTAAGGAATCCGAAGGACGTAAAAGCTGGTAGCTAGCATCATTTACCAAAATGGAAAGATAGTTGGAGGCATTTTTTACATTGCTTTGGGCATAGTGCAATTGATTTTCCACTTCGGTGACCCGCACCTGAACAGCCAACACATCCGATTTTTGAAGGTACCCTTGCTTAAAACTATTGTTGGCAAGCATAAGGTTGGATTCGGCCGCTTCTTTGGCTTTTTCCAGAACCTTGACGGTTTTATAGACCAATTGCAATTGCATATAGGCTTTTTGAGTTTCTAAAACCACGTAATCCTTGGTACGTTCTTGCTGAAGTTGCGTCGCTTCGTATTTGGCTTTGGCCGCTTTCCGTTGAAAGAGTCCATCTAGATTGAGCAACGGCTGTTGCACTTCGATTTTAGTGGCAAAGTTGGTGGTTCGGGAAGGGTCGTTCAACAATTGTGGGTTGAAGTCACTTTGCGAGATTACCTCCTGATTTAATTTGGAACCAAATGCCATGAGTGGGTTGGTGGTAGTAAAACCAGTATAAGACGCAGAGATATTGGGTAGGAAAATAGATTGGGTTTGTTGCCAATCGGCTTTGCTTTCATTTACCTGTTCCCCTACCATTTTTATAGAATTGTTGTTTTCTAGTGCTAAGGAGATGGCTTCTTCCTTCGATATTAGCCTCGATTGCTGCGCCGCTATAGGATATCCTAGAAATAGTATAAATGCAATGATATAATAGTTCATTTTCAACGTAATTTTTGGCAAATATAGGATGGGGAATAGGGGTGAGTCAGTAACCTTTGTTACCAATCTTTTTTTGTGACAAAAGTCACAATAGATATTAAAATCAAAAACTATCTTTGCCATTGTGAAGCTGCAAGTACTTATTTTTTCGTGCTTTTTGATGATCGTTATGCTATTCAATAGCATCCGGATCTCCTTTACCTATTTGCATTATTATCTAGACCCTGCTGGCTTTATTGAAAAGCTCTGTGAAAATAAAGACAAGCCTGAACTTGCGTGTAATGGACAGTGTTATTTAATGAAAGTACTTCAGCAAAAGGATCAAGAGCAAAAAAAGCAGGGCGATGAAATTGCTTTTAAGGAAATTACGCTTTTTGTAGAAAAAGAATTTGACACGTGTATCATTCCGTTAGACTTTTATCAAAAAAAGGAATTGCCCTCCTATCAAAATTTGTATTCTTTTATTGGTCAATTCCACCTATTCCACCCTCCACAACAGGCATAATCCTATTTGTTTCTTACTTAAACTGATTTTCAAATTAGAAAATCGTTATGCCTAATTTTTAAATTATACAAAATGAAAAAATACATAGGCGTGCTATGCAGCATGCTCATTCCCTTTTTGTCTTTTTCGCAGGAAAAAGATAGCCTTGACTTACAAAAAATTCAACATTTGGAAACCGTGATTGTGACGGGAAATAAGAAAACAGATCCGGTTTTTTCTGAAGAAGTAAAAAGCGTTTCAGAAAAAAATGTGCAACCTAAAAATGTAGCAGATTTGTTTCAGAATATCAATGGTTTCACCCCCATTAAGCGTGGAAACTATGCTATTGAACCCTCTTTCCGGGCTTCGCAATATGAACAATTGAATATTCAGTACGATGGGGGCACCAAAGCCATGTATGCTTGCCCAAACCGTATGGACCCCATTACAACGCACGTAGTGCCGGAAGAAATTGAAAAGATAGAAATCATAAAAGGACCCTATTCGGTGCGCTATGGAGCGACCTTTGGGGGCATCGTAAATTTTATTACACAGAAGCCCGATTATGAAAACCTAGGATTGCACGGAAGTGTTTCTGGGGGTTACGAAACCAATGGGAACTCTTATGTCACCGCTTTACAATTAAATCAGGTGACCAAAAAGTACGATATTCACGGAAAAATTGGGTATCGTGATTTTGGAAATTATGAAGATGGCGATGGTACTGAAATTCCCTCTTCTTTCAGAAGTACCGATTATGGGATAAAAGTAGGGTATAATCTTACCGATAATCAAAGAGTTCAAGCCCATTGGCGGCAATCTTTTGGAAGGGATGTATTGCATGCCGGACTTCCCATGGATACCGACTATGATAATAGTAGTATGATTACGGTAGATTATAAAGCGGATGCTTTGGGAAGCTTTCTGAAATCTTTTACGGCAAAAGCCTATTACAGTTATGTGGACCATTTAATGACCAATTTTGAAAGACCTTCTTTCATGATGATGGAAGCTTCTTCTGCGGTAGAAGCCACTACTTTCGGCGGAAAGCTGGAATGGAAGCTGAAACCTTTAGAAACGTTTACCGTATATACCGGTTTGGATGTCTATAATGTGGCTAGGGACGGATCACGTATTCGGAAAGTGAAGCGTGATATGATGGGAAACCCTTTAGAAATGCCCATGGTCTTTGAAGACAAAGTATGGCAAGATTCGTACGTACATGATTACGGACTTTTCGCAGAATCGAAGTGGTTTTTGGACTCCAGTAGCATCCTTACAGCGGGATTGCGATATGATTGGGTACTTAGTGATATTCAGGATCCTGAAGCCGATTTTGCTGAAATGTACGATTTGAAAAAGCGAACGGAAAACAACCTAAGTGCTACGGTTTCTTGGAAGAAGTTGCTTTCTAAAGGGTTTCAGTTGGAAGCTGCCTACGGAAGAGGCGTTCGTTCGGCCAATATGATTGAACGGTTTATCAATCATTTTACTATTGGACAAGATCCTTATGAATATATAGGCAACCCTAACTTAGATGCTGAGGTGAACCATCAGTTTGAAATAGGCTTTCAAGGAAAGGTAGCTTCCGAAGAAGAAAAAGAAACTTTTGAGTATTCCGCAAATTTCTATTATTCCTTTTATGAAAATTACATTGTAGGGATTGTTGATGAAAGCCTTACCCGAAAATACATGCCCAATAGCGAACCGGTGCATCCAAAGGTTTTTCAAAACTTGGACAAAGCCTATAAAACAGGTTTGGAAGTAAGTGCTAGGATAGGGTTTTTTAAAGACTACTTCCTTAAAGCAGAAGCCGCTTACGTCTATGCCAAAAATGAAGACCTAAACGAGTCATTACCATTAACGCCTCCTTTTACTTCCCGTTTGTATTTAGGAGCTGAGAAAGCGAAGTATTGGTGGAATGTACAATACAACATGGTGAGCAAACAAGACAATATTGCTGAAAGTTTTGGTGAAACCACAACGCCAGGATATCAAACGCTCGACTTAAAAGCGGGTATACAGGTGTTTAAAAAATTAACTCTAGGAGTGGCAGCTCTAAATGTTTTGGATGAAACATATTACAATCATTTAAACTTCAGTTTTACCAATCAGGCGAACTTTGGAAGGGTTCCCATTAACGACCCTGGAAGGAATTTTTCGGTATTTGTTCAATATCAGTTTTAAAAAAAAGGCGCTCTATTTAGAGCGCCTTTCCTTTTATTAAACAGTTTTATTCTTTGTTGCTGCGGGTACCCCCATGTCCGCCAGCTACAACAATCATTATCTTGATACTTAGATAAATAAATTTAAAGAACTGAATGATTGGATTCATCATTTTAAATCTTTGATATTTTGATATGCGTTGTGTCATTTTCTTAAATTTTATTCTGGGATTAACCACCAAAAAGGTTTCATTTTTGCTTTGTAAATAAAGGCGTAATGCAGTGCCAGTTTTAGCCAATGTCCCGCTAAACCTATTTCTCCAAAGGTTTTTCCTAATTTCCTTCCTTGAGTATTTGGATATTTATGATAATCTGGAACAATTGGGTAGGTGGTTATACTTATCCCGCTACCTTGTGTCATTCCATAACCAGAGGAGGCAATACAGGCAGCTCCCATATTTCCCATTGAACCTTTGTGATGTAATGATTCTCTACCTTTTTTAATGGAATCTATTATATTATCTGCAACTAATTTTGCAGTTATCCCAGAAGGCATTCCTGTTCTAGGTGGTGAAGGGTAAATTTCGGTTCCATTTTTGTTTTGTCTAGGTTTAGAAATACTATGTGGCGGGGCAAAGGCAATCCCTGGTGCAAAGATGTTTTTGTAATTAGGGTTTTGATAGGTTTCTGGCCAATCTTGCACACTCCATTCCTCATAAGGTTTTTGAGTGTAATTAGCATCTACTATCATAAAACCTTTAAATAGTTTTTCTGTAATATCATTATTATTTTTATCAAAGGCTTTAAATCCATGGCCAGAAAAAGAAGGGATTAACATAGCAAAATCAAAAGTTTCATTTTTTATCTCTCCTTCAAGATTTTCATAGTGTGCGATTCCCTCTTCTATTTTGTTTACTCCAGCACCTAATATCCATTTAATTCCTCTGTCTTCAAAAATCATTTCTACCATTTCACTTGATTTCATCGTCATACTTCCATAGCTCATTAACATCCCGTCCATTCCAAAATCACCTAATTTATATTCGTTGGATATCCATGTAATTTGAGCTTTATCTCTTACTTTATGCCTTCGTAATTCTTGTTCTACATTTAAAATATATTCAAAAGCTGCACCTTGACAAGTAGCTTTTGCGTGACCTGTGCCAATGAGTATCTTAGCTTTTTTTCCTTCTTTCATTTCTTTAATTAAATTCTCTAGACCTTTCCAAGCGTGATTCGCATGTGTATAAGTGCAGACAGAATAAGTTTTGTTTGTTCCAGGCTGCAAACCTTGTGTGGCTTCAAAATTTAGTTTAGGTCCAGTTGCATTAATTAAATAGTCGTAAGTAACTTTTTCTTGTCCTCCCTTTTTTTTACCAGTATTATATTCAATTAAAACAAAGGGCTGGGTTGTTTTTACATCACCTTCAGGATGGAAAGTAATGGCTTTTGCTTGTTTATAAGTGATTCCTTTTTTTTTGTACAAGGGTGCCAATGGGAAGAGAATTTTTTTTGATTTCATTCTTCCAATACCCACCCATATATTGGATGGAATCCATTGATAGTTACTGTTTGGAGAAACAACAACAACTTCGTGTTCTTTTGAAAGCTTTCTGCGTAGATGAGTAGCTGCTACATGACCAGAAATTCCAGCACCTAAAACGACTATTTTTGACATTTTTGACATTATTATTTACAGTAAAGTTGTTATAATAAAATCAAATATAAAGTAACCTATGTTACATATTATGAGCTTAATAACTAGTGTCGTCTAACTTGACTTTACCATTAAATGTTTTATACAGAAAGAAAAAGTAAAATGCTAAAAGGGGTGCGCCAATAGCTACAATAGTAAGCATGATTCCTAGAGATTTCTGTGAAGATGCTGCGTTGTATATTGTTACACTATAGCCTGGGTTAATAGTAGAGGGTAGTAATACAGGGTATAACTGAAATGCTACCAACATTAATAAAAACGCCATTATTAAGGAGGAAAATATTAAGGCGAAAGAATATTTCTTTTTAGACACCAACCTTGGTACGTTTGCAATGGCTAAAAACGCCAATATAGGTAATATAAAAAACACAGGATTTTCTTTAAACTTATCTGTAACCCCGTGTAGAAATGTTAGGGTGTATAAAGATGTAATAGCAAAACTTATAATAAAAAAGATCATTCCTTTTCTCAATAAAAAAGATAGCCGCTCGTGTAGTTTGCCCTCGGTTTTTAATAACAAAAAAATAGCTCCTTGCGTCATAAATATGGATAGCGTTGTACATCCAACCATAAGTGAGTAAGTGTTCAAAAATGAAAAAAATACTCCCCCCTTGTAAACAAAATCTTCGTGTATTTCAAAACCTTGCAGTACATTTCCCAAAACCACCCCAAGTAAAAAAGCAATCAATGTATTTGATACAAAGTAGATGATATCCCAGGTTTTTCGCCACCATTTCATTTTTTCAGAACTCCTGAATTTTATCGCAGCAGAACGCAGTACCAAAAGCATTAAAAACAGCATAAATGGGATATACATAGCAGATAACATGGTAGCATACATCACCGGGAACCCAGCAAATAATGCCCCTCCACCAATAATTAGCCAGACTTGATTTGCGTCCCAAAGTGGACCAATGGCATTAATTGCAATGCGCCTGCTAAGATCTTTTCTCAAAAACAAATGCCAAGCTCCTGCACCATAATCAAAGCCTTCTAAAATAGCATAGCCGGAAAATAAAAGTCCTACAACTAAATACCACAATGTAGGATAATCTATACCTAAAAATGTTTCCATGACTTTGCTTTTATGTATATTTTAAAAATTCTTCTGGGTTTTCGGCTTCTTCGTACGGCCCATGTTTGATTTTTTTATTGAGTGAATACATAAACAATAAAAATAATATGGAGTATATCACGAAAAACAGTATTAAAGAGAATAGTATCTGGTTTGATGATACTTCTTGTGAGAATGCTTCATTTGTTTTTAAGTGCCCATAAACTACCCAAGGTTGTCTTCCCATTTCTGCGGTAAACCAACCTACCTGATTTGCTATTTGAGGTAATAATACTGAAAAAGCAAAGATCTTAAGTAACCATTTCTTTTCAAATAACTTGCTCCTCAACCACAAATAAGTAGCATATAATGTGAGCCCAATTAAAAACATTCCAATAAAAATCATGATATGATAAAGCTGAAAAACCGCATTGACTTGCGTAGGGATTTCATCATTAGGGAAGGCATTTAAACCGATGATAGGTTCATTAAAATCTTGGTGAACTAAGAATGATAAGCCGCCAGGAATACCAATACCAGTTACTTCTTGAGTATCATTATTTACCCAACCCATTAAATATAAATCTGCTGCAGAGGATTTATTATAGTGTCCTTCCATTGCTGCCAATTTTGCGGGCTGATTTACAGCAACACCGTCTGCAGAGCTATGCCCCGAAATTAATTGTGTTAATGAAATAACAGTAGCTACTACCAATGCAATTTTAAACGCCTTCTTTGAAATAGTAACATATCTTCCTTTCAACAAGTAGTAAGCGTGTACGCTAAGTATTAAAAAAGCCCCTGCTAAAAAAGCTCCCTGCCATACGTGAATAATTCTATCTACACTAGAAGGATTGAAAAGCATGGCCCAAAAATCGGTGACTTCTGCTCTAGCTTCTAATCCTTCACCAACAATATGATAACCTGCTGGAGTTTGTTGCCAGCTGTTAGCAACCACAATCCAAACTGCTGAGAACATAGAACCAAAAAATACGCCTATTGTAGATATAAAGTGCACCTTCGGGGAAACCCGATTCCACCCAAAAAGCAATATGCCTAAAAAGGTACTTTCTAACCCAAAGGCAAATAACCCTTCAGCCGCTAGCGCGCTTCCAAAAATATCCCCAACGTACTTTGAATAAACCGACCAGTTTGTACCAAATTCAAATTCCATGATGATCCCGGTTGCTACACCAATACCAAAGGTGATGGCAAAGATTTTAAGCCAAAAACGAGTTAAAATTTCATATTCTTTTTTTCCAGTTTTAAGATATAATCCTTCAAAAATGGCCATAATTAGCCCGATACCAATGCTTAAAGGGGGATAGATATAATGAAAGGCTACAGTAAATGCAAATTGAATTCTGGCTAAGATTTCGGTATCCATCAGATAGATTTTATAACAAAAATAAGCTTTGTTTAACTAGTTTTATGTAACTAAAATTACTTAAAGGAATTTTAATGGAACTACTTATAAAAAACCAGTTATAAAGGAGTTTGTGTAACTGGTTTAAAACTTTTTAAAAAGAAGTCTTATTTAAAATTTGAGATATCATCGCTTAAATCGAAAACTTTAACATCTTTTTTTAGTTTAGAAATGATACTACTACCTGCTGCACTACGGTATCCTCCTGCGCAATGGACAACGATAGGTTTTTTAGTAGGGATTTCTGCTTCAGAATTTCTTAATTCATTTAAAGGAATAGTAATGGCATTATCAAAAATGTCTCCTTCTTCAACTTCACTTTTATTCCTAATATCTATAATCGTATAGTTTTCAGGATTATTTTGAAAGTCTTTTAAATTTAGTTTTTCCGTTCTTTCAAGTGTTGCATTACCCAAAGTTAGGAGTCCTTTTAGCTGCGTTTCATAACCAATTTTAGCAATTCTATGGAGAATATTTTCTTTGTCTTTAACTGACTTTAATACCACATAAAACACTTCTTCAGGTTCAACAATAGAACCTAACCAAGTTTCTAGTTTATCATTTTCAGATTGAGCCATGATATTAATACTGCCTTGAAGGTGATTTTTTTTGAAGTCTTCCTGCTCTCTTACGTCAATGATTAACGACTCTTTGTAGTTAAATTCTTCAACTTCAAAATGAAAATTTGGATCCGCAATACCTTTTTCAAAATTTGGCGCACCAGTTTTGTTTATATCTACATTATAGCCAAAGTAAGAAGGAATAAAGGGTTGATCTGCTAAAATATGATTGACAAATTCTTCTTCAGAAAGTTTTTTGAAAGCCCAGTTTTCTCTTCGCTCTCTGCCTAAAGTACTGGAGGAATCTGAACTCATATTTTTACCACAAAGAGATCCAGCACCGTGAGCTGGATAAACTATAGTTTTGTCTGGCAAATCGTTAAATTTTGTTTGCATGGTATGGTACATGTTCTTAGCTAATTCTTCGCGTTTTGCTTTCATGTTGCCTGCCTTTTCACGTAAGTCGGGTCTACCAACGTCTCCTATAAATAATGTGTCCCCGGAGAACATAGCGTAATTTTCGTTTTCGTCTTCTGCAATAATAGTGATACTATCTGGAGAATGCCCTGGGGTGTTTATAGCTTGTAAAGCTACATTGCCCATTTTAAAAGTATCCCCATCATCAAAAGTATTGTGCGGATAATTTGCACCAACTAACTTACTAACAAAAATTGTTGCACCCGTTTCTTTATGAATTTGTAAGTGGCTACTTACAAAATCTGCATGTGGATGAGTTTCAAAAACAGCAATAATTTTTGCATGTTCTTTTTCAGCAAGTTCATAATAAGGTTTTGGATTTCTAGAAGGATCTACAATTGCCATTTCTCCATCACTTATAATGGCATACGAGTAATGAGCTAGTGGTTTATCTTCAAATTGTATTATATTCATAACTATTGTTTTTTTAGTTGTAATAAGATAAAAACATCGGTCTTTATTTATAGTAAAGACCGATGTTTTTAAGAGAACTTTACAAGTTTTTCTTGGCTAAATACCAATCTACTTTTTCGAGAGAATCATCATTAATTCTTTCGTTAAGCTCATCTAATGTTTTTGGAGGTCCTAAAATTACCTTATCTCCATTTTTCCAGTCTAGAGGCATTGCTACTTTGTACTTATCTGAAGTTTGAAGTGCTTCTAAAGCTCTAAGAATTTCATCCATATTGCGGCCTACATTTAATGGGTAATACATAATAAGGCGTATTTTTTTACTTGGATCTATAAAAAATACGGCACGTACCGCTGCGGTTTCACTTTCGTTAGGTTGTAGCATACCATAAAGTTTAGCTACTTTCATATCTAAGTCTGCAATAATGGGGAAATCAAAATATACACCGGTGTTTTGTCTAACATTTTGCACCCAACCTAAATGTGCATGAATACTGTCTATGCTTAACCCTATAAGTTCAGTATTTAAAGCATCAAATTCTGCTTTTCTGGTTGCAAAACCGCTCATCTCTGTGGTGCAAACAGGAGTGAAATCTGCAGGATGAGAAAACATAACTACCCATTTATCTTTTGCAAAATCTGAAAGCTTAATTTTCCCTTTAGTGGTTACTGCTTCGAAATCCGGTGCTTGATCACCAATTCTAGGCATTGTATTTACTGTTGTGTTTGTTTCCATAAATATATTTTTAAATTATGAATCAAAGTTAAATCAATAGAAAATATCTATTTGAAACATTTGTTACACAAGATGAAAATTTAACGAGTATTTAAATAAAAAAGGACGTAGTACCACGTCCTTTTTTAACTAGCTAAAAACTAAAGAATAGTGATTTACTATTCCAATTACACATTTTTCCCTTTCAGCATCTTGTTCCAATACAAGTTGGGGAGCATGTATTTTTTCAGCATCCATAAACGCCAATGTTCCTTAGCACTATTGAATACCAACATCTGTTTCAGTTTAGGATCGGGGGTAAAATTGTTTTGATAATCAAACTCGGCCAAGACCATTTTTCCATAGCCTGTTACCAAAGGACAAGAAGAATAACCATTATAATTGTGGTTGGTAGCCTGCTGATTGTTTTTCAGTAATAAAAGATTTTCTACAACTACGGGTACTTGCTTTCGAATCGCGGCACCCGTTTTGGCAGTGGGAAGGGCAGCCACATCGCCAAGTCCGAAGATATTGGCGTATGTATTATGTTGCATGGAATGATGGTCAACATCTAGCCAGCCCGCATCATTCACCAAAACAGAATCCCTTATAAATTTGGGGGCTGCTTGGGGTGGTGCGATGTGTAGCATATCGAATGGGATTTCGATATCCACATCTCCAGTCATCTTTTCTCCCAATTCATTTCCTTCATTAATGACACAACGATTTTCCTCTGGAGCAGTGTGGTTAAAATGGGCAATTTTATTGTCAACATCTATGCGATAAGGAGCGTAGAATGGTTTAAAGTGAATTCCGTAGCGGTCTATTACCTTCATGAGTGTTTCCTTGACAGGTTTTACGCCAAAAATTACACTCCCAGGCGTGGCAAAAATCACATTGGTTTTGTCTTGTAGGCCATTTTTTCGGAAATAATCAGCGGCTAAATACGCAATTTTTTGAGGAGCACCACCACACTTTATGGGAGTAGTAGGCTGCGTAAACAAGGCATTCCCTCCCTTAAAATTTTTAAGGGTTTCCCAAGTATGTTCTGGATTGATATAATTACTGCAGGCAATCCCTTTTTCGAAAGCTTCAGGCAGTCCTTCAATAAGGGACGGTTCCATAACGAGCCCTGGAGCGACCACCAAGAAATCGTAAGTAATCGATCCATTTTCCTTAGTGCTTACGGCATTGTTTTCAGGATCAAAACCAGTAGCATAATCCTTTATCCAATCCACTCCTTTGGGCATGACCTCGGCCATGGGTTTGGCCGTTTTTTTATAGTCGTAGGTTCCCGCACCCACTAGTGTCCAGGCCGGTTGGTAATAGTGGGTGTTGGCAGGTTCTATAATGGCGATGCTTATATTTTTATTTTTTGCTAGCAACTGTGCTGCGGTCATGATACCAGCAGTGCCTCCGCCAATAATCAGAATCTCATATTGTGATTTCATCGGTTAAAATTTTGTTGATTTCTGAAAAATAGGGAGTCTTTTTTGTAAATATTGTAACAATTGTTACATAATCCGTAAAAGCTACTTTTTTAACAGCTTCAGAAATAGCTCTTTACCGGCTCTGGGAGGAATCGAATTGTAAGCCCGTTCTAAGAGGTCTATTTTAAATAAAGGGGAAAAATAGGAATCGTATTCCTGAAGGCTTCCGCCGAAAGGAGGCCCTTCTTCCGTAAGGGGGAAATCAAATAGCAGCCCCACCAGTTTCCCATTGGGTTGAAGGAGCTGATGCATTTTTTCGGCATAGGCCTTCCGAAGGGAAGGATGTAAAGCACAAAAAAAGGTTTGTTCGATGATGAGGTCGAAAGATCCTTCAAAATCAAAGAAATTTTGATGTATCAATTGCTCTTTTGGAAAGGAAGGCATTCTTTTTTGGATATTGGAAAGCGCCGTTTCGGAAAGATCTAATACAAAAACATTCTGAAACCCCTTTTCAAAGAGGTACTGGGCTTCGTAGGAGTTTCCCCCTCCGGGAATTAAAATCTGTAGAGAGCGATCTTCCAACTGATCGAAATAGGTTTTTAAAGGGGTAGAAATATGCCCAATATCCCAGCCTGTGGTGCCATTTTTATAGCGGTTGTCCCAATAGGTTTCATCAAATTCCATGGACTAAAACTACGGCTTATTTTTCAAAGCTAATGCTCCAGATACCGCGCACTTGATTCACGTCGTATCCTGTGGCCAAATCGGTAGGATACAGACTCTTTATTTTGGCAAAAGTTTCAGCTTCCAAAGTTTTATTAGGAACACCGTGGCATTGCAAACACATGGAATTGGTTACGATGGGATAGTAGAAATTCACTTTGTTGGAAGTACTATCTACGATGGCTTGGGGTTCCTTTCCGGCAGTGATATCCTGTTGAAATTTCTGAAGGTATTGGATTTCCTGTGAGGAAGCCTTGTTATTTGGATTCCGATAGTTATCGGACACCCTTTTAATAGAAGCTTGATGCACCGTGGCCATGCTATCAGTAATAGGATACGCCTTAACATTGCAAAACTCCAACGCGGCCAAAGTCCCTTCCTTTTGGATTTTCCCCATGAGGTTTTTTCCTAAGACTGCTTTGGTAGAAAGTGCCATTTGCAAGCCTTTCTCTTTATAGGAGGCAGGAGTTTGGGAACTTCCCATTCCTTGACGCATTTGTTTTCCTTTCCCCTTTCCTTTGCCTTTCCCATGTTCTTGGTTGAAATGGTCTTCAAACCATTCGGGCTGTACGATATCATACTCGTACAGGTATTCCCCGATTTGCTGAATCACTTCATCGGTATAAGGTTGGTACGGCATGACTCCAAATTTTCGAATGGCTCCGGGCATTTTGGCGTTTTCTTCGGAAGGCGCTTTCATCCATTGGGTAAAAGCATTCATAAAATCTTCTTTGGAAGTGTCTTCAGAAATATAATGCATTTTCACGGCAACCATAGGTGGTGCAATGCGGTCTTCCATGGCTGCGGAAGGACTATGGCATACATAGCAATAGGTTTCCATCAGTTTTTTACCAGGATGCGGTTCCTGAAGTGTTGCAGGCGTATCGGTTACTTCAGCGTATTCCTTTTTAGCCGTGTTATGACAACTTAGCAATAAGAAGGAAAGCAGTATGGGAATGAGATAGTTCATTAGGAGCTCATTTTACCGGTGGCACAACTTACAAAAGACTTCGCCTTTGTGATCATGGAGTTTTTGGCTCCTACAGGCGGGTATCCTATTTCAGTAAGCTTTTTTTCTACAATTTCTAAGGTAGTTTCTGCTTCGGAAGAAAAAGAAACTTTACTCAAATCCACATCTACGGAAATTTCATGAATGCCCTCTATTTTTGAAAGGGAATCAATCACCGTTTTGGCACAACCGCCACATTTTAAATTCTGAATGTCTACAAAATAGTTCATAGTATTTCTTTTAAATTACCAGCCTAGATAACCCCCTCGAAGGTCGTATATTTTTTTGAAGCCCAAGGAATCTAGCCTTGCAGCTGCTTTCTGACTCCTATTGCCCGAACGGCAGTAAATGTATACGGGTTCATTTTTATCTAATTTGTCAAACTCTTGTTGAAAAGTAGCCTGGTCGAAATAATCGATATTGATAGCGTCTTTAATATAGCCCGCTTGGTATTCTTGAGGAGTTCTAACATCCACTAGTTGCACGCTATCTTTTTCAATAGCAGTCTTAAATGCTTCTTTTGCTAGAATTTTTATGGTATCTGTTTCTTGTGCAGCACCAAATAATGAGGTAAAAAAGGACATAATAATCAGTATTTTATTCATTTTATCATGGTTTAAGATAAGAAGTAGCCCAAAGATAGGGCTACTTCCTAATCAACCAACTAACCAACAACTTCTTATAGCGATTTTTTCGCTAAATAGAAGTCGATTTTTTCGCAAGAGTCATCATTAAGTCTTGCTTCCATTTCTGCTAGGGTTTTGGGCGGCGGTACAATTACCTTATCACCTTTCTTCCAATCTAGCGGCATGGCAACCTTATATTTATCGGACGTTTGAAGCGCTTCCAGAGCTCTTAAAATTTCGTCCATATTTCTACCCACATTGAGTGGATAGTACATGATTAATCGTATTTTTTTGGCAGGATCGATAAAGAATACGGCTCTTACGGCTGCGGTTTCACTTTCGTTGGGCTGAAGCATTCCATACAGTTTAGAGACCTTCATGTCCAAATCGGCAATAATGGGAAAGTCAAAATAGACTCCTGTATTCTTTCGAACATTATCCACCCATCCCAAGTGTGCATGGATGCTATCGATACTTAATCCTAGGAGTTCTGTGTTTAGCGCATCAAATTCTGCTTTTCGAGTAGCAAATCCACTCATTTCGGTGGTACAAACTGGGGTGAAATCGGCTGGATGCGAAAACATGACAATCCATTTATCTTTTGCGAAATCGCTCAGTTTTATTTTTCCTTTGGTAGTGATGGCTTCAAAATCGGGAGCCTGATCGCCAATACGAGGCATTCCGCTTATAGGTTCTGGTGTTTCCATGTACAATTTATTTTAAGCTAAAGTAGCACTTAGCTAAGGCGCGCACAGTAACACAAGTTACATAAGGTGTTAATTCCATAAAAAAAGGAGCCATGGAGCTCCTTTTTATTTATTTAAGCGTGGAAGGACATACATAATTGGTTTTTGGAATATCGGTTTTTTTGATATCGTCGAATCCGCCAGCAACATCAATAATGTTATGAATTCCACGGCTTTTTAGTATAGAAGCGGCGATAACACTTCGGTAGCCACCTGCACAGTGGATGTAAAAAGGTTCTTCTTTAGGGAATTCAGCAAGGTAATTATTTAGAAAGTCCAAAGGGGTATTCTTAGCATCCTCTACATGTTCGGAAGCATATTCCCCTTCTTTTCGTACATCAAAAACCGGGACTTTTTCTTCCTTTAAAATCGTTTCCAACTGTTTCGCTGGAATAGAATCTAAAGTGTCATATTCCTTAGCAGCCTTTTTCCAAGCTTCAAAACCTCCTTCTAAGTAGCCCAACGTATTATCAAATCCTACCCTAGAGAGACGGGTTACGGTTTCTTCCTCTTTTCCTTCAGGGGTTATGAGTAATATGGGTTGTTTTACATCGGCAATAAGCGCACCTACCCAAGGCGCGAAGCTTCCGTTAAGGCCTATAAAAATAGATCGAGGGACATGTCCCTTTACAAATTCCTTTTCATTTCTTACATCTAGGACAATCGCACCGGTTTCATTGGCAGCGGCTTCGAAAGCCTCTGGTGACAGGGCACGTGTACCACGCTCCAAAACTTTGTTGATATCATCATATCCTTCTTTGTTCATTTTCACATTAAGAGGAAAGTATTGGGGAGGCGGAAGCAAGCCTTCCGTTACCTCTTCCACAAACTCTTCTTTCGACATGTCGGCCCTAAGGGCATAATTCATTTTCTTCTGGTTTCCGAGGGTATCTACCGTTTCCTTCATCATGTTTTTTCCGCAGGCAGAACCCGCTCCGTGGGCAGGATAGACAATGACATCGTCTGCTAAAGGCATGATTTTATTTCGTAAGCTTTCAAATAAAATACCAGCCAGTTGTTCTTGGGTCATATCGGCCGCCTTTTGCGCCAAGTCGGGCCTTCCCACATCCCCTAAGAACAACGTATCCCCACTAAAAATAGCATAATCTTCACCATTTTCATCTTTCAAGAGATAGGTGGTACTCTCCATAGTATGTCCAGGAGTATGCAATGCAACAATGGTGACATTTCCCAATTTAAATTCCTGACCATCTTTAGCAATGATTGCTTCAAAAGACGGGTTGGCATTAGGGCCATAGACGATAGGAGCTCCTGTTTCCTTGGAAAGTGTAATATGACCACTTACGAAATCGGCATGAAAATGAGTTTCAAAGACATATTTAATTTTAGCTCTATTCTTCTGTGCTTTCTCAATATAAGGCTGTACTTCCCTTAGGGGGTCAATAATGGCTACTTCCCCATTACTTTCAATATAATAAGCCCCTTGGGCCAGACATCCCGTATAAATTTGTTCTACATGCATGGCAATTCTATTTATAACAAAGATACTATTAAAAAAGGCTCTGTGAAAGAGCCTTTTTTAGTTAAAACTTACGCTTTTTACAACAAAGTGGTGGGACAAACATAAGCTGTTTTGGCTACTGTGGTTTCTTTGATCTCATCAAAACCCCCAGTGACATCTACAAATTGTCTCCAACCTCTTTGTTTGAGGATGGAAGCAGCAATCATGCTTCGGTATCCTCCGGCGCAATGAATGATAAAAGGTTCTTCCTTTGGAATTTCAGCTAAATGATCGTTAATTTCATTTAATGGAATATTGATCGCGTCCACTACATGTTGCGAATCGTATTCACTTTTCTTTCTCACATCGATGACCAAAGGTTTTTCAGTAGTATAGTGTTCTACAAATTCTTCCGTGTCGATTCTTCCTATTCTTTCATAGTCTTTATGGGCTTTTTTCCAACTTTCAAATCCACCGTCCAAAAAACCAATGGTATAATCGTATCCCACTCTAGAAAGTCGGGTAATTGCCTCCTCTTCTTTACCAGGGTAAGTGATTAAAAGGATTTCCTGTTTTACATCGGGGATCATTTCCCCTACCCATTGAGCAAAGTTTCCGTCTAGGCCAATATTGATACTATTAGGAACGAAACCTTTGGAAAAATCATCGGCATTACGGGTATCGAGCATTAAAGCGCCAGTTTCGTTAGCAGCTGCTTCAAAGGCCTCTGGGGACAAGGGTTTTTCCCCACGCTCCATAACCGTGTCCAAGCTATCATAACCTTTAATATTCATGAGTACATTTTGGGGAAAGTACACAGGAGGTTTGGTAAGCCCAGTAAGCAATTCTTTAATGAATTCTTCTTTCGTCATATCCTCACGGAGCGCATAGTTGGTTTTCTTTTGGTTGCCCAAAGTATCGGTCGTTTCCTTACTCATCATTTTACCACAAGCAGAGCCGGCTCCATGATTTGGATATACAATTAAGTCGTCATTGAGCGGCATAATTTTATTCCGAAGGGAATCGTATAAATGGCTTGCCAGTTTTTCTTCAGTAAGTTCAGAGATTACATGTTGTGCCAAATCGGGTCTTCCCACATCGCCAATAAATAGGGTATCTCCTGTGATAATTCCATGTTCCTTACCGTTTTCATCGATGAGAAGGTAGGTGGTACTTTCCATGGTATGGCCAGGGGTGTGAATCACTTTTACTTGGTAATCTCCTACTTGGAAGATTTGATTGTCTTCGGCCACAATGGCTTCAAACCCAGGTTTTGCCGTAGGTCCATATACAATTTGAGCATCGGTTTTTTTCTGAAGGTCCAAATGGCCACTTACGAAATCGGCATGAAAGTGTGTTTCAAACACATATTTAATTTTTGCTTGGTCACGTTTTGCTCTCTTAATGTAAGGTTCGACTTCTCGTAAGGGATCAAAAATAGCCGCTTCGCCATTACTTTCAAGATAATAGGCAGCATGTGCCAAACACCCGGTATATATTTGTTCAATATTCATATTATTATTTTTTAAAGGTTGATAAGACGAATGTATAAAACACTATAAATGTGTACAGTAACTTATGTTACACTGTTAGCTTAATTCTTTAAAGATGATGTAAATGCCCATGATGAGGACGAACCATCCGAAGCCTTTTTTAAGTTTTTTCCCATTGATAAATTTATTGAGCCAGATGCCTATAAAAATACCTACGATGGAGATTCCAGTAAATCCTAGAAGAAAATCCCATGCGATGTCGAGATTTTCTACATCCCCTATAAAACCTATAAGCGATTTTATAGCAATAATGAGCAAGGAAGTTGCCACTGCTTTTTTCATGGGAAGTTTGGCAAATAGCACCAAAGCGGGAATGATTAAAAAACCTCCTCCGGCTCCTACAATTCCTGTGAGAATACCTACAACTAATCCTTCTATAATGATTAACGGATAATTGTAAGAAATCTGTTGTGCTGGCTCCAAGGATTCTTTTTTATTTTTAATCATGGAAATAGAAGCTACTAGCATGATAATAGCAAAAAACACCATAATCCCTAAATTCTTGGTAAGAATGAAGTTGCCTACGGTAAAAATTTCTTCGGGAATGGCAGGCACTAAAAATCTTCGGGTAAGATATACTGAAATAAAGGCAGGAATGGCAAAAACAATAGCCGTTCTAAAATCGACTAATCCTTTCGAAATATTACGCAGGGCCCCTACTAAAGCTGAAGCTCCTACCACAAATAAGGAATAAGCTGTTGCAGTCACTGGATTAATGTGCAGTAGGTATACTAAGACAGGTACCGTAAGTATGGATCCTCCTCCGCCAATTAACCCGAGGACAATACCAATTAATAATGCTCCTATATAACCAAGAATTTGAGTTATTTCCATAATACTAGCCAAACTTAAGGCTAAGGATTATAAAAACTTGTAACAAAGGTTACAGAGGGATACTAGGAAAGTACTTCAATATTATTTCTGTGTAACTTAATTTTCCCTAATTTTTCCAGGTTCTTCAAGAGTCTTGAAATGACCACTCTAGAAGTATGAAGTTCATAGGCAATTTCTTGATGCGTTGTTTTAACGGTATCTTCGTTATTTACCTTAACTTTTTCATATAAATACTTCAGGAGACGTTCGTCCATTTTCATAAAAGCGATACTGTCAATGGCTTCTAGCATTTCCATAAGCCGATTGTGGTAACTTTCAAAAACAAAATTTCTCCAAGATCGATATTTTCCAGTCCACTCCTCCATTTTTCGTATGGGGATCATGATCAATTTCGTATCCATTTCAGCAATGGCCCTTATTTCACTTTTCGTTTGTCCCATACAACAACTTAAGGTCATGGCACAGGTTTCACCTCTTTCCAAAAAATACAGTAAAAGTTCATCTCCATCATGATCTTCCCTAAGCACCTTAATGGCGCCTTCTACAAGAAGGGGCATTGATTTTATATATTCTCCTATTTCGATTAGGGTAAAGCCTTCAGGTACTTCTTTAAAAGTACCGACTTGATTGATTTCTTCAATTAAATCGTTTTCAAAAAGATGTCCGTAACTATTCTTAAGCTCTTGGATCATAATTTAATTTTAAATGTAAGATATAAAAAAAGCCAAGTAAAAGTACTTGGCTTTTCTTAAAAAATTAGGGGGTTTATTTCACAATAAGTTTTTTGGTAACCGAAGCATTCTCGGTATTCACCTTCACAAAATAAAGCCCTGTAGCCATTCCGGACACATCAATATTCATTTTAGAAGTGCTTCCGTTATTGGAAACAGAAGTCATTACTTGCCCTAAATTGTTCAGTAATGATACTTCCGTAATTACTTGACTATTTTTTAACTCTACTGAAATAAAGTCTGAAGCAGGATTAGGATAAATAGAAAGGTTTCGCTCTAAGGCTACTTCTTCAATTCCTAGTTCACAATCAAGAATTCCTCCTGCATAAAACTTCGCATTGGCACGTTCGCCTACCCATCCTTCAGAATCGTTTCGAGGGGCTACAGAATACCAAACTTCAGCTTCTGGATCGGTAATTGGAATAGTAATAGATTCACCTGTACTATTGCCAACTAATTCCATGTATTTTTCTCCAAGGATATATAAATCGTAAGATTCTGCCTCAGGGACTTCAATCCAGGAGAAGGTAGCTTCTGTATCACATACATTGGTGATGGCAAAAGTGGTAACAATACTATCAACAACGTTGAAAGTGTCATTACTTTCATCAGATGCCGAACCACTACTTACTCTAACCTTTACATCTCCTGAGTACAATCCGTCAGGCATTGTCCAAGACCAATAATTTAATGAAGTAGTTCCAATGGTGTTCCACGTGGCACCATTATCTGGGGTATATTCTAATGTGAAAGGGCCATTGTCATTAATAGCATCCCAATGTATTATTGGGTTTATTCCTCCTTGTTTGAATAATTTTTCCCCTCCATTTGGATAGGTCACAGTAATGTTATCTTGAATGATTTCGTATACTACAAAATACTCCTGAGGACCTTGAGGTACATTAAATCCACTTACATTAACTGTATAATTTCCAGCGGAAGGGTTGTTGATCAATACTTGCTCCATGTTATTTAGGTGGTCTACCCCTGGTGCGGCAGGAGTGTCCAGCGCAGTGGCATTTGGAGTAGAATCCAATACCCAAGGTTGAATGGTACTGCTAGAAGGATCTGTTACCAGCATGTCTAAATCGTTAACAAGTGTAGGATTGGCTCCTGGCGCTGCCGTAGGATCTTTCCAATACACCATGAATCTTACTTGGGTTGTTCCACTTGGAACATTAATGGTATGAGAATTAGTGTTGCCTTGAGTTACATTATCAGACAAATATCTTTCGTCCAATAATAACTGTCCTGCTCTACCAGCATTTACGATTCCCCACCCAAACTTAAAGTCGGGACCTACGTTTCCAGCTTCGTTTGCAGTATTTAATAAGGCAGCTTTAATCAAGGCAGAATTAGGTAAATTTCCACCATTTTCTTCCATGTAAATCTGATAAAGTTGTGCAGAAACACCCGCAATTCCTGGAGCTGCACCTGATGTTCCACCAAAATTCAAATAATTATGATTGGGTGCAGTAGAACTTTGCTGTCCATTGGCAGCGATATCTGGCTTAATTCTTCCATCGGTGGCAGGACCTCTACTACTACTAGATACCAAATCTCCAGTAAAGAAGGTATTTGCGGTAGCAATACTATTTTTAGCTTGTTTGTGTCCTCCTGTGATATTACCCCATTGACTTCCAGCACCGTAACCACAGTTAGAGCCATTCGAGTTTCCAGCAGAGAAAACATGTAATAAAGATGGAGTGGTGTTAATTTGAGTGTCAACAGTTACTGCAGCTGTGGTATAACCATCATTACAACCATTACTATAAGAAGAGTTGGTAATTTGGGTATCTCCATTTGTAATACTACTTACAGTAGGATTGTCAAGAAAAGTCGGGTTGTAGAAAATGACTAAAAGGTCTGAACCTGCAGCCATTCCTCTTTTTGTAGGGTTTCTGTTTCCTGCACCGGCCATAATCCCAGATACTCCATCTCCATGGGTATTTGTTCCGTTATTTCCATTTAAACCAGACTGTCTTCCTTCAAAATCGATGTGAGGCCCTACCGGTCCATCGTCCCTACACATCACACCTACACCCGTACCGTCATAGTTTAAGCCAGTACCTGTTTGAGTGTCAATCCAATTAGCTCTGTGCAAGCCTCTTCCTCTGTCGTCGTCCGGAATAGAAGGCGGAGTTATAAGCTCAATCCATTTTACATAAGCGGACCTTGATAAATCGTCTAAACAGTTGTTTGGGATGGAAAGCTCTAAAAAATTACTGTTATCATACGTATTGGTTACTTGTATTTGATGAGAAGCCAATTCACTTAGAACATAATCCCGGCTCACGTTATCGTGATGTACCAATGTCACTAAAATATTGTCTCCGTCCCAAGCCCAGTCTCCAATATTGGCATTTTTAAGATCTTGAGACATTTTGAAACGGCCTTCTACAGGAACGATGGCACGAACACCGCTATTTCTTAAAAAAGCAACGGAAGTGTTCTCAGGAAAATAGAACAAATAAGTTCTGTGTGGAATATAATTTAGCAGTTGTAAATTATTTCTTTCGAAAGCATCTTGAATAGCTTGCGTTGGGGTTTCATAAAATTGGACCCAACCAAAGTAGCCATTTCCCAATCTGGAATAATCGGGCATTTGGCTCCATTCGAAGGTTTGAATGTTTTCTTCTACTTCTAGAGTTTCATCTTGAAAAGTGATGGTGTAATTGGTCTGTGAAAAACCGAACATGGACACCAGCAACAATGTGCACACAAGAAGAAACGACTTTTTTAAATTAAAAAAAGGGTAACTCTTTTTCATGGTTTTGATTTTAGTTTAGGATTGGAATTTGGCACTTTTAAAGCACCAACACATATTAAAAATTTGATTTTTCCGCATAAAATTTGCAGAAAAAACCAAATATATTAATTCAAACTAAAAAAAAAGAGGAAAAATAGTTAAAAAACGATTTCTAATGGACTAATTATTCAAATATTGCTTTCAATTCGGTAGCTTCTTTAGGCGCCATTTTACCAGCCAAAACAAGGCTTAATTGTTTTCTTCTAAGCGCCGCTTCAAAGCGTTCTTTTTCCAATTCGCTTTCGGGAAGAATTTTTGGTACGGGCATGGGACTCCCCATTTCATCTACGGCCACAAAAGTATAAATAGCTTCATTTGCCTTGGTTTTTATACCACTTTCGCGATCTTCTAGCCATACATCAAGGTAAACTTCCATAGAACTTTTAAAAGCTCTTGAGATTTTGGCTTCTACTGTTACGACACTTCCCAAAGGTATCATTTTATTGAAAGCTACATGATTCACCGAAGCAGTCACGACAATTCTTCTGCTATGCCGTCTGGCGGCAATACTTGCAGCGCGATCCATGCGGGCCAAAAGTTCACCTCCAAACATGTTACCAATGGGGTTGGTCTCACTTGGCAGTACAATATCCGTAATAATGGTACGGGATTCGCTAGGGGTTTTTGTAGATTCCATGCACAGATTTTTTACAAAGGTAAGGGGTAATTTCTCTTTGAAAACAAGAAATAGAAAAGTTTAAGAAAGATTTAAAAGAGACTATTTAAGTTCCTGCACCAGCAGCCAAGCTTCTTTGTTCTCAGAATTTTTAATTTTACGAAGGTTTTGGAGTGCTTCCAATCGGTTTTGATAGGAGTGATAGACCACTTGGTGCAACCCATATTTGTTTACACCAATAATTCTAGATGAAAATCCTTTTTCATTAAGTTGCTGTACTTTCTTTTGGGCATTTCCTTCAATTCGATAGGCTCCTGCTACAATGTGGTACTTACCTGCTTCTTCTTTGGCAAGCGTAATGGTCATGGCAGGAAGGGGGTTGTCTATGACAAAAGTAGCTTCCTGGATTTGATTTCCCACTAAGGAATCGGCTTTCTGTTTTTCTGCAAAATTGTGCTTTTCTACCTTCCCTTCATATATTTTCAAACCGCTGAAGCCGCCCAACGTTATCGCCAAAAATCCAATAGCCGCATAACGCATCCATGGGAAGCTCGCTGTGTCTTTTTCTTTGGGAAGAGGCACTACTTTATGGCTATCTTCTTGGCTTTGTCTTTCTATTTCTGGAGACACAAAAGAGGAAAGCCCAAATGCTGCCGTATTGAAGTTTTCCTTTTCAGAAGGAAGAAATTGCACCTTTTTTTCTTTGTTTAGACTAAATTCACCAATGTTTTTCAAAAAAACGGTTTCCCCTTCCAAAAGCTGTAAGGAAAGAGTTCCAGTATAGTTTCTTATTTTCTGAAGGGCCAATTCATAACTACAACCTTCTAGAGAAGCTACGTAATTGGCCAAGATGCCATCATTGGTTTGTAATTGCCGGTTAAAAGACAAAGATTTGCTTGGTGGATAAAAATTTTGATCACGGTCAATCCTTGCTGGTTGGTATTGCGTAAGAAACGCTCCAAAACCAGGGAGTATAACACATTCGTAGCGGTATAATAAATCTTTGATGTAGGTACTCACTTCCATTGAAACAAACATAGCCTATTTTTTTACGGAAGTCAATAGTATAAAGCAATAACTTTTTAACAAAAATATTTTTCCTAATTTTGGAGGACTCCCCCTTAACTTTTTAGAATACTATGTTTTCAGAAACGGAGCTACTATACGTGCTGGCATTACAGCGCGTGCCAAATTTGGGGGAAATTTCAGCAAAAAAATTAATTGGCCTGCTAGGTTCTGCAGAAGCTATTTTTAAAGAGAAAAAATCCAATTTACTTAAAATTGAAGGCATTGGTTCCCATAAGTTAAAACATTTGGATCTAGGGAAATACCTTTCAGAAGCCGAAAATGAACTTCGTTTTGTGAAGGATCATGATATTGAGTACCGTTATTTTCTTCATAAAAACTATCCGCAGCGATTAAAACATTGCTTTGATAGTCCAATGTTGTATTTTCAAAAGGGGAACATTGACTTACAAAACAAAAGAGTGATAAGTATTGTGGGTACTCGAAAAGCAACAACCTACGGTATCGGTTTTTGCGAAAAGCTTTTGGAAGATTTAGCCCCTTTACAACCTGTAATTATCTCAGGCTATGCCTATGGGATCGATATTACGGCACAGAAAAAAGCAATAAATTTGGGATTGCAAACCATTGGTTGTCTGGCTCATGGATTTAATAAAATATACCCACCTTCCCATAAAAAATATGTTTCAGCCATAGAAGCACACGGAGGGTTTATTACTGAATTCTGGAGTGACGATGCCTTTGATAGAAATAATTTTTTAAAGCGAAATCGTATCATTGCAGGGCTTTCAGAGGCGACTTTAGTGATTGAATCGGCAGAAAAAGGAGGAAGTTTGGTCACGGCCGATATTGCAAACTCTTACCATCGCGATGTTTTTGCGGTTCCAGGAAGAAGTACCGACTTACAAAGTGTAGGGTGCAATAATTTGATCAAAACCCAACAAGCCCATTTATTGCAATCGGCCGCAGACCTAATTTATCTATTGGATTGGGATCTTGATAAAAAAGAGAAGAAATCCAACCAAACACAACTCTTTGTCTCCCTTACGGAAGAGGAGGAAAAAGTGTATTCTTTTTTAAAAAACAAAGACAAAGAATTGCTGGATGGTATTGCCTTGCAGTGTCAAATGCCTATTTATAAAGTAGCGGGCCTTTTATTAAATTTAGAATTAAAAGGGTTGGTTCGTCCATTGCCAGGGAAGCTGTTTCAGACCATTTAATACCCAGCCGTAGCTCGTACTCTTTTCAATACCTCGTTAGCTACCAGGGTTGCTTTTTTTGCTCCTACCTGAAGGGCCTTATCAATCTCGTCCAGATGTTCCATATAGTAATGGTATCGCTCTCTAGGGGTTTCAAATTTTGAAAGTAAAGTTTCGTATAAAGCTTGTTTGGCATGACCATAACCATAATTTCCCGCTTCGTAGTTTTTTCGCATTTGGATTACTTCAGCTTCAGGGGCTAACAGTTTGTACAAGGCAAAAACATTACAGGTGTCTGGGTTTTTTGGCTCCTCCAAAGGAGTACTATCGGTTTGGATTCCCATTACTTGTTTCCGCAATTGTTTTTCCGGCAAAAAGATATTGATGATATTGTTTTTGGACTTGCTCATTTTTTCACCATCGGTTCCCGGAATCAGTTTGGTGTGCTCTTGCACTTTGCCTTCGGGAAGCACAAAAATTTCAGTGTTCATTTTGGCATGGAAACGGGAAGCCACATCACGGGTTATTTCTATATGTTGCAGTTGATCCTTACCCACAGGTACTATTTCAGCATCATACAATAAAATATCAGCGGCCATGAGCATAGGATAGGTAAAAAGGCCAGCGTTTACATCTTCCAAGCGATCGGCCTTATCTTTAAAGCTATGGGCCAAGGTGAGTCTTTGGTATGGAAAGAAGCAGCTTAAATACCAAGATAATTCGGTAACTTGAGGAATATCACTTTGACGGTAAAATACGGTTTTTTCTATGTCCAGCCCGAAAGCCAGCCAAGTAGCAGCGGTACTGTAGGTGTTATTCCTTAAAGTTTCAGCATCCTTAATTTGTGTAAGGGAATGTAAGTTGGCTATAAACAAAAACGACTCGTTTTTAGGATCGTTGGCCATTTCAATTGCAGGCAAAATAGCTCCTAGAATATTTCCTAAATGTGGGGTTCCTGTACTTTGAATGCCGGTTAATATTCGGGACATAGCTTCTAATTTTCAGCAAAGGTAATTTTTTTGAAGTATTTGCTCCCTTCAAATGTGTATTTTTGAACTTTATGAAGTGGATAAAAAATTTCTTTATTTTATTTTACCGACTCTGGTTTTACCTGTTGGTCACCCTTCCTATCGTGATTTTATTTCCTTTATTGCTCCTCAGCATTTTAAAGGAACGTTGGTATCCTTTCTTTTTTCGCTTAGCTCGAATCTGGGCGAGGATTATCTTATATGGCATGGGCTTTGTCCCTATTGTTAAGAGGGAAGTTACTTTTCATAAAAAGGAAAGTTACATGTTCGTAGCGAATCATACCTCGATGACCGATATCATGCTCATGCTTTTTGTGAGTAAAAACCCTTTTGTATTTGTTGGGAAAAAGGAATTGGCTAAAATTCCTTTGTTTGGATTTTTCTACAAAAGAACCTGTATACTGGTAGATCGTGACAACCCTAAAAGCAGAAGAGCCGTTTTTGAAAGTGCACAACAAAAACTACAGCAAGGGCTTAGTGTTTGTATCTTTCCTGAAGGGGGGGTGCCAGAAGAGTCCAAAGTATTGGACGAATTTAAGGACGGGGCATTCCGGTTGGCCATTGAACATAGAATCCCCATCGCCCCCATGACATTTCACGATAACAAAAAAAGATTTTCCTATACTTTTTTTAGTGGAGGGCCAGGCAAAATGCGTGTTAAAATACACAGCTTAATTCCTACGAAAATACTCGAAATGGAAGATAGACGAATGCTAAAACTACAAACCCGGGAAGTGATATTGGAAGAACTTAAAAATCCAACGGTATAAAAAACCGCCCTGTGGCGAAAGGACGGTTTTTTTGTGGTATAACCAAAATAACCCACGAAATAATTACCTAAAATTTAAAACTAACTCCGCTAAACACCCCTAGATAATAGGGTCTAAAGTTTGCAGAAGAATTGGTGTAAGGGTTTAACTGATATTTAAACATAGGTTCCACATTTAGTGTAAGGCGTTTGCTTAAATTATAATTAAAGCCTAATCCAATGTTGGTAGAAAAACTCACCGTATTAAGGTTGTTAGCTTCTCCTAAGACGGTCCTAAAATCTCCATCATTTACTACTACTTCATTATTGCCCAAGAATAAGGTACTAAAGCCTCCAATCATATTGACTCCAAATTTCTTGTCGAAAAGGGCATATTTTAATTCAAAGGGAACCTCATAATAGGAAATATTTTGGGTGAGCTCCACATTTGGGGAAGTAGACTTTAGGTTCAATTGACTGTAGGGGTCGGTTCCCCCAGTACTGTTGGTGGCTAGGGTTCCGCGGTCGAAAACACTTAAAATCCTACCCTCTGGCGTATTGTAATCTACCGACTTTAAACCTACTGCTTGCGGTCCTGAAACTACTTCTACGCCTCCTGTGGAATAGCCCACATTAATATTATTGACCCCTGTACGGATACTAAATTTTTCATTGATGTTGTATGCCACCTGAACCCCATACGAAAAACTTACATTTCCCGATTGCGGGTTATCGGCAAAAGAAGGATCAATAGAGGAACCTCCATCTATGGAATTGTAATAAACCGGACCTGCATTGGGAGTTAATTCCCAAGAAGAATTTTTGGTTTCTTCAAGTTGGGTAAGGGCTTCCTCTTTTTCTTCTTCGATGGCATCAAAAATGGACTTCTTCTTGCTACGCTCTTTTTCTTCTTCTTCAAGGATTTCTTTGGTTTCTTCTTTGGCGATGGCTTCTTTCTCTTCGGAAGGGATGACGGTTATTTCCTTAGAAGAAATAGTAGACCTGTTTTCTGAATTTTCCTGAGTTGTTTTTAAATTGTCTTGCCCTGATTCCTTTTGGGTAATCGCCTTGGTTTCAGAAATCGCATCTTCAACAGCAACTTCTTTTTTAAGAAGTGGGTTTTGATCTTTATTTGCGGAAGACTTATTTGTTTTTTCTTCTGCGATTGCGTCTTCAGAATCATTTTCTAAAATAGAGCGTTGTTTTTTCAAGCCATTAGACTTATTGGCACTTTTTTCTGAAGTCACTAAAGTATGTTCCTTTGAAGCGTTGGATTTGGTAATAACTTCCTTGCTTTCCGGAAGGGTTTTTTTATCTATCAAGTGCGTGTCATCATCTTCTTCAACAATACCTTCCTTAACATTATCCAATACTTTGGTATTTTCCAGAAGCGGGTTTTCTTCTTTAGGGGTTTCTGGGTTTTCAATCACAATTTCATTCCCATCCCCAGAATTAAAATAAAGTTTCCCAAACGTAAGTAGTAAGGCCAAAACAGCAGCAACCCCTCCTAGTTTCCACCATAGGGGTATTACTTTCCTTTCTTTCTTTTCTTTTTTAAGCGCCGCTTCTATATGGTCCCATACCTCGGGTGAAGGGGTCGCTTCAAAATCTTGAAAAGACTTTTTAAAAAGTTCGTCTATGTTTTTTTGCTCTTTCATGGGTCACTTATCGTGAACTTATTCTTTTTCCAGATATTCTTTTACCTTCGTTTTTAAAATCATTCGCGCCCTTGCTAGGTTAGATTTAGACGTACCATCGCTAATTCCTAACATATCCCCAATTTCTTTATGCGAATAACCGTCTAAAACATACAAGTTAAACACCAATCGATACCGATCTGGTAATTCTTGAATGATTTTCAATAAATACTGAAGCGGGACATCTTCGGTTTCAACCGCTACATCGGGTGCTTCAATTTGCTGTTCGTTTGGGATTTCGTATAGTTTTTTCTTTCTATACTTCTGAAGCACGGTATTTACCGTAATCCGCTTCATCCACCCCTCAAAAGAACCCTTCCCTTTAAACTGATCAATTCGTTTAAAAATCGTGATAAAAGCATCTTGCAAATTATCTTCGGCCTCTGTTTTATTCGGCGAGTACTTAAGGCAAATTCCAAACAATACCCCGGAATAATTTCTATAGAGCGCCTCTTGAGCTTTCGCGTCTTGCTTCTTGCACTGTATGATGAGCTCTTCTAAAGTCAAATAGGTTAGTGTTAATCTACTGAAAATGAGTAGGCAGCCCTTCCAGGTTCAACTTTCTATACCTAAGATACAAGTTGTGTTGTTAGGTTGCGTTTCATTTTAAAATTAGGAAGAAGCTTTTATGGCTTCTTTTATTTTTTGCTCTAGTTCTTCCATAAGTTCAGGATTGTCTAGCAACAAGGTTTTTACAGCTTCCCTTCCTTGGCCCAACTTGGTATCGTCATAGCTAAACCAAGAACCACTTTTTTTCACAATTTCAAAATCTACGCCTAAATCGATCACTTCTCCTACTTTTGATATTCCTTCTCCGTACATAATATCAAATTCAGCTGTTTTAAAAGGCGGTGCCACCTTATTTTTCACCACTTTTACACGGGTTTTATTCCCTACGGCTTCACTGGTAGTGTCTTTAATTTGCGTAGATCTTCGAATGTCCAGTCGAACGGAAGCATAAAACTTCAAGGCATTCCCTCCCGTAGTGGTTTCCGGGTTTCCAAACATGACCCCAATTTTTTCACGTAACTGGTTGATGAAAATGACGGTACACTTGGTTTTGCTTATCGAGCCGGTCAATTTTCGAAGGGCTTGCGACATTAAGCGGGCATGAAGTCCCATTTTGCTGTCTCCCATTTCCCCTTCAATTTCACTTTTAGGGGTTAGTGCTGCTACCGAATCGATAATAATAATATCGATAGCACCACTTCGAATTAAATTATCGGCAATTTCCAAAGCCTGTTCTCCATTGTCGGGCTGGGAAATGATGAGGTTTTCAATATCGACCCCTAGTTTTTCAGCATAGTATCGATCAAAGGCATGCTCTGCATCCACGAAAGCGGCAATCCCTCCCTTTTTTTGTGCTTCTGCAATGGCATGTAACGTGAGAGTCGTTTTTCCGGAAGATTCGGGCCCGTAGATTTCAATAACCCTGCCTTTAGGGTAACCTCCTACACCTAGGGCAACATCTAGCCCTAAAGAACCTGTAGGGATTACTTCTACTTCTTGCACGGCAGAATCCCCCATTTTCATGACGGTACCTTTTCCGTAGGTTTTATCCAGTTTGTCTAGGGTGAGTTTTAGGGCTTTTAGTTTGGCGTCTTTTTCGTTGCTCATCGGTATTAAAATTGAATGGTTTTGATATGAATAGGCTAAGGTACTATTTCTTTGGTTTCACTACAATAGGAAAACCTTACAAGCTGTAAATTTTGTTAACAATAAACAATAATGAATATTGTTTTGCAAACAGAATTTGTATCTATTTAAAATATGGTATCTTTACCTTTTAAAATTAAGTTTCATCTTCGTCTCTTTTTTTACTGAAAAAGAGCTATATATAATTTCAATATGGGATGTACCAGCTGCGCCAGTGGCGCAAACGGACAACCAAAGGGCTGTAAGAACAATGGAACTTGTGGCACCGATGGTTGCAACAAATTAACGGTATTCGATTGGCTTTCCAATATGTCCCTTCCAGGAAATGAGGAGCCTTTTATGGCAGTGGAGGTGCGTTTCAAAAATGGACGCAAACACTTTTATAGAAACGCTGAAAATCTTTCTTTAACTATTGGTGATATTGTGGCTACAGAGGCCTCACCAGGACATGACATAGGCATTGTAACGCTCACAGGTGAATTGGTACGTGTGCAAATGAAGCATAAAAAGGAGCATGCAAAATTGGAGGAATTGCCAAAAATTTATCGAAAAGCGTCCCAAAAGGACATTGACGTTTGGCAAAAAGTAAGGGATCGCGAAAATGAGGTTCAAAAGCGCTCTCGGGAAATTGCCATGGCTTTAGGGCTTAAAATGAAAATAAGTGATGTAGAGTTTCAAGGGGATAGTTCCAAGGTCACTTTTTATTATACTGCCGAAGAACGCGTAGACTTTCGTCAACTCATTAAGGATTTGGCCCGAGCTTTCAATACCCGAATCGAAATGAAGCAAGTAGGTTTCCGTCAAGAAGCTGCCCGTTTGGGAGGCATTGGTTCTTGTGGAAGGGAACTTTGCTGCTCCACTTGGTTAACCGATTTCCGTTCGGTGAATACTTCCGCAGCGCGATACCAACAACTTTCTTTAAATCCCCAAAAATTGGCAGGCCAATGCGGAAAACTAAAATGCTGTTTGAATTATGAGTTGGACACTTATTTGGAAGCCTTGGAAGAGTTTCCGAAAAGTGACGTAAAACTACTGACTGAAAAAGGCAAAGCCTCTTGTCAAAAAATAGATATTTTTAAGAGGTTAATGTGGTTTTCCTATGAAGGGGAAGGGATGAACTGGCACGAATTATCGGTAGATCGGGTCAATGAAATAGTTGCCTTAAATAAAAAAGGGAAGAAAGCGACCAGCCTAGAAGAATACATGGACCTCAAAGAAATAGATGATAAAGCATTGTTCAATAATGTCGTGGGTCAAGATAGTTTAACCCGTTTTGACCAACCTCGAAAAAAGAGGCATAAGAAACGCAAGAAAAACCGTCCTCGGAACAACCGAAATAAAAACCAAAAAAAGAATGCCTAAGCTCTTTCTTCTTTTTCTATTTATAGGAATGTGTGTTTCCTGTGATTCCAACATTGTAGTGAGCGAAATGAAATCCCTTCCAGGATACTGGGGCCAAAACGAAAAGTTGGAATTTGTTATTCCAGAATTGGATTCTTTAAAAACGTACCACGTGTTTTTCCATGTAAGGAACACCAATGAGTATCCTTACAACAATATCTATATCATAGCGAACATACAATTTCCCCATGGCAAAACAGTCATAGATACCTTAGAGTATAGAATGGCGGCTCCCGATGGTAGCTGGCTGGGCACGGGAATAGGTGGAGTAAAGGAAAGCAAACTTTGGTACAAGGAAAATGTATCCTTTTTTGAAGAGGGGAATTACATTCTTACGGTATCCCAGGCAGTACGCAATAACGGGGAGGTGAGTGGCGTTTCCCAATTAAAGGGAATTACTGAAGTAGGATATAGTATTGAAGAAGCAACACCGTAGACAATGGCAAAGAAAACCAAGAAAAAGAAACAAGAGCAGCAAGATGTGAAAAAACACATCAAAACTTTTTGGAAAATATTTGCTGCAGGAATATTGGCAATAATCCTATTATTCCTTTTAGCCTCATGGGGTGTTTTTGGAAGTTTACCAGATGAGACCAGCTTGGAAAACCCAGAAAAGGATTTGGCAACTCAGGTAATCTCTTCAGATGGGCAAGTAATTGGCAAATATTTCAAGGAAAACCGAACGCCCGTAAAATTTGAAGACTTGCCTCCGCATTTGGTAAATGCCTTAATTGCTACGGAAGATGCCCGATTTTACGATCACGCTGGAGTGGACGGAAAAGGAACGGTACGCGCCTTGGCATTCTTAGGGAAACGAGGAGGGGCTAGTACTATTACACAACAGTTGGCCAAGCAGTTTTTTACAAAGCAAGTAGCCGATAATGTTTTTGAACGGGTGGTCATTCAGAAAACCAAAGAATGGATCATCGCTACCCGATTGGAACGTCGCTATACCAAGGAGGAAATCATCGCCATGTATTTCAATACGTACGATTTCTTAAACTTGGCGATAGGAATAGAGTCGGCTTCCAATATTTATTTCGATAAATCTCCTCAAGACTTGAATATTCAAGAGTCGGCCATGTTGGTAGGCATGTTCAAAAATTCTTCATTATACAATCCTAAAAGAAATCCAGAAGGGGTTACCAACAGAAGAAATGTCGTGCTTTCCCAAATGGAGAAGTACGATTTTATTACTGAAATGGAAAAAGATTCCCTTCAGCAACTTCCTTTAGGAGTGAAGTTTACTCCTCAAAACCATGACGAGGGTATTGGTACCTATGTACGGGAGTATATTCGTGGTTTTATGAAGCAATGGGCAAAAGACAACCCCAAACCCGATGGAAGCCTTTACGATATTAATAGTGATGGATTGAAAATTTATACCACTCTGGATTCTAAAATGCAGGAGTATGCCGAACAAGCGGTGGATTCGCATATGAAAAATCTGCAGAAAGAATTTTTTAGCCAAAACGAGGATAATAAAACAGCACCTTTCAGGGATATCAGTAAAGAAGAAGAAAATAAAATCTTAGAAGCAGCCATGCTGCGCAGTGACCGATGGAGGGAGCTTAAGAAGCAAGGAAAATCGGAAAAGGAAATCCGTGAGAGCTTCAAAACCAAAACCGAAATGACCGTATTTACATGGGGGGGGACTAAAGACACGATCATGACGCCTTTAGATTCCTTGCGCTATTACAAATCTTTTTTAAGGGCTTCCTTATTATCCATGGTTCCACAAACCGGAGAAATTAAAGCTTGGGTAGGAGGGATTGATTACAAACATTTTAAATACGATATGGTTAAAACGGGAAGACGACAAATAGGGTCTACTTTCAAACCATTTGTATATGCCACAGCAATCGATCAAATGCACATGTCTCCTTGCGATACGCTTCCCAATACTCCATGGACCATACCCGCTGGCAAGCATGGCAATGTAAAAGATTGGAGTCCTAAAAATAGTGATGGAAGTTATGGCGGAATGATGACACTTAAAGCTGCTTTGGCAAATTCTGTTAATACCATAACGGCAAGATTGATTGACCGTGTAGGCCCCAGACCCGTAATTGAATTGGTTTCAAAGATGGGGGTTGAAACTGAAGAAATGCCCGAAGTACCTTCCATTGCATTGGGAACTCCCGATGTAAGTTTGTATGAAATGGTAGGCGCCTACAGTACATTTGCGAATGAAGGAGTGTTTGTAAAACCAATCCTGGTTCAACGTATTGAAGATAAAAATGGGACCATTTTGTTTCAGAATGTTCCAGAGACTAGGGATGTTATTAGCAAGGAATCTGCCTATGTTACCGTGAGCTTGATGGAAGGGGTAACGCAATCGGGATCGGGGCAGCGCTTGAGGACCACTTGGGCTACCAATTCTCCCGTCTATAAAAAAGCAGTTACAGGATATCCCTATGCTTTTAAAAATCCTATTGCGGGTAAAACTGGAACCACCCAAAATAATAGTGATGGATGGTTTATGGGAATGGTTCCCAATCTTGCTACCGGAGTTTGGGTTGGGGGTGAAGATCGTTCTGCTCACTTTGCCAGTACGGCTTATGGACAAGGGGCTACTATGGCCTTACCTATTTGGGGTGTTTATATGAAGAAATGCTACGAAGATGAATCGCTGGATATCTCAAAGAATAACTTTAGCAAACCCGAGAAAATGACCATCGAAACCAATTGCGAAAAGTATCGAAACGGAGAGGAAGAGATACAGGAAATCCCTGATGATGAATTCGATTTCTAAGAATGAAATAAAACAAAATTAACCCGAGGAATCGGGTTTTTTTGTGCCTATATTTTTGTATTTTTAAGAAAATCAAAATAAAAAATGATCACAAAAACCGTAAGTAATGTTTCTGAAGCTTGTCAAGGCATCAAAGACGATATGACCCTAATGTTAGGAGGATTTGGCCTCTGCGGAATCCCTGAAAATTGTATTGCCGAGTTGGTACGGCTGAATGTGAATGGGTTAACCTGTATTTCTAATAATGCCGGAGTAGATGATTTTGGATTGGGACTGCTGCTGAAAAAGCATCAAATCAAAAAAATGATTTCTTCCTATGTAGGGGAAAATGCCGAATTTGAACGCCAAATGTTGAGTGGGGAATTGGAAGTAGATTTAATTCCGCAGGGAACCTTGGCACAACGCTGCCGAGCTGCCCAGAGCGGAATCCCTGCTTTTTTTACCCCTGCAGGGTATGGAACAGAAGTTGCCGAAGGAAAGGAAGTACGTGAATTTAATGGTAAAATGCACATTATGGAGCATGCTTTTAAAGCCGACTTTGCTTTTGTAAAAGCTTGGAAAGGAGATACGGCTGGAAATCTCATATTTAAAGGAACTGCCCGAAACTTTAATCCGAATATGTGTGGTGCGGCTACTATTACGGTAGCCGAAGTAGAAGAATTGGTTCCCGCTGGGCAATTGGATCCCAATGAGGTACACATTCCTGGGATTTTTGTACAACGAATCTTTAAAGGGGAACGCTACGAAAAGAGAATTGAACAAAGAACTGTAAGAACAAAATAATGGCACTAGATAAAAATCAAATTGCAAAACGCATTGCTAAAGAAGTAAAGGATGGCTATTACGTGAATCTAGGTATTGGTATTCCTACCTTGGTAGCCAATTTCGTAAGAGATGATATTGAAGTAGAGTTTCAGAGTGAAAATGGGATTCTCGGAATGGGCCCCTTCCCTTTTGAAGGCGAAGAAGATCCCGACCTTATAAATGCTGGGAAGCAAACCATTACGGCCTTGCCAGGTGCCTCTTTTTTTGACTCGGCCTTAAGCTTTTCGATGATTCGGGGACAACATGTGCACCTCACCATTCTTGGGGCTATGGAAGTGGCTCAAAATGGAAATATCGCCAATTGGAAAATTCCCGGAAAAATGGTCAAAGGAATGGGGGGCGCCATGGATTTGGTAGCCTCTGCCGAAAATATCATCGTCGCGATGATGCACACCAACAAAGCCGGAGAATCCAAACTTTTAAAAGAATGTAGCCTTCCGCTAACCGGGGTAAAATGTGTAAAGAAAATAGTCACCAATTTGGCGGTACTGGAAGTAAAAGAAAACCAATTTCACTTGTTGGAACGCGCTCCTGGGGTTTCCGTAGAGGAAATTAAAGCAGCAACCGAAGGGGATTTAATCGTAAATGGTGAGATCCCTGAAATGATTTTATAGGATACTGCAAAAGTATTTACCCCCATATAAATCGATGAAATGTTAAATTTTAATGCATTTTATCGATTTTTTATGTTTTTAATCGGTTAATTAGAAAATATTTTCACACTTTAGCGGTCCCAAATTTGAGTAACGAACTTAACCAACTTATGTATGAAAAGTGTCACCAACTGGATGAAAAACACCGCGCAACTTATTAAGAATATTACCTACGTTGCCAAAAAAGTGTTCTTGTTGGTGTAGCTTTTAAAAAACAATACCTTTTTCCCCAAATCTGCAACGATTAAGATAAAGGTTAGCCCGTTCTTTGTGAGGTTAGAACGGGCTTTTTTTATAGGCCTTTCGGAATGGCTTCAATAAGTTTTTTGGTGTAAGCTTTATGAGGGGTAGCATAGATTTCGTCGGCATCCCCAATTTCTTCAATTCGCCCTTCATTCATGACTATGAGTTGGTCTGCCATAAATTTTACGACGGCTAGGTCATGCGAGATGAAAATATAGGTAAAGCCAAAGTCTTCTTTTAATTCATTCAATAAATTCAATACTTGGGCTTGGACCGAAATATCCAGGGCACTAACCGATTCATCACAAATCACCAGTTTAGGTTCCAACGCCACTGTACGGGCAATCCCCACCCGCTGTCGTTGCCCTCCGGAAAGCTCGTGCGGATAACGATTATAGAAGCTTTCATCAAGTCCTACCCTAGACAATAGTTCCAAGGTTTTCTGCTTTCGTATTTCTTTGGTAAGCGCAATTTTGTGAACTTTCATGGGCTCTTCAATAGAGGCTCCTATGGTGAGCCTCGGATTTAAGGAAGAATAAGGATCTTGAAAAATAAACTGAATGTCTTTCCGAAGCGCTCTTATTTCCGAAGAAGAAAGCCTTGTAATGTCTTTTCCACGAAAAAATACTTTTCCCGCAGAAGCTTTTTCCAATTGCAGTATGGTTTTCCCTAAAGTAGATTTTCCGCAGCCAGATTCTCCCACAAGCCCTACTGTTTCCCCTTCAAATACTTCAAAGGAGACATCGTTCACGGCTGTCACCACTTTTTTGTTTTTGAATAAGCCCATATTTTGTAAGTATTCCTTTTTCAGATTTCTGACTTCCAGTAGGGGTTTTTTAAGGTACATCTGTTTGTGTTTTATGGCCCGTTGTTGAGAAGTGATTTCTTTTGGGACAAAGTTTTTCTGTGAAACAGAAGCAATAGTGGGCAGTTTCTCCAAACGTTTCTCCAAGGTAGGCCTGGAAGCCAAGAGCGCTTTGGTATATGAGGAGCTTGGAAGTTTAAAAATTTTATAGACAGAACCCGTTTCTTCCACATTTCCTTGATACATAACAATCACCTCATCGGCAATTTCAGAAACCAAAGCAAGGTCATGGGAGATAAAGATGAGGCTCATACCCGTTTCCTCTTGAAGTTCTTTAAGTAGCTGAAGTATTTCTTTTTGAACGGTAACATCCAGTGCGGTTGTGGGCTCATCGGCAATAAGAAGCTTGGGTTTACAGGAGATGGCCATCGCAATCATAACTCGTTGCATTTGTCCGCCGCTTATTTGATGTGGGTAACTTTTATAGATTTCTGAAGGGCGGGGCAGTTTTACTTTTTCAAACAGCGAAAGCGTTTCCTTTTTGGCTTCTTTAGGACCCATACCCATATGTAAACGAAGCATTTCTGAAACCTGTTCCCCACAAGTAATAGAAGGATTTAAGGCGCTCATGGGTTCTTGAAAGATCATGGCGATTTCTTCCCCACGAAGTTGTTGAAATTCCTTTTTTGAAAGATCCAATAGATTTTTCCCTTCAAAAAGAATACGCCCTTTTAATAGGGTTGTTTTTTGAGGGAGCAATCCCATAATGGCCATAGAGGTAACCGATTTTCCAGAGCCAGACTCTCCTACGATGCCAACAATTTTATTTTTTGGTACGTGAAATGAGATTTCGTGGACAACTTCCTTTTGGGAATTTTTTTTCCCAAAAGAAATGGAAAGGTTTTCTACTTTAAGCATGGGTTGTTCCTCCATAGTTTCAAAGGTACCTATTGTTTTTATTAAACAGAAAGAATTTCATCCGCTTCTAATAGGGTTTCATTCCTTAACCGAAGCAATATCTGGGCCACGGTAATGGTATCTTTTTCACAATACTGAAGTATACGGTCCATGTCGTTTTTTTCGTAATAAACATCCCGTACTTGGCTTCCGTCAATATCATCTTTAGGGGAGGGAATACCTAAGACATGCGCCATAAGCTTTAAAGAAGTAAACGTTTTAAAATCCCCAAATTTCCAAAGTTCCAAAGTGTCTAGGTGAGGAACTTCCCAAGGTTTTTTTCCGAAGAGATTCAATTTAAAAGGAAGCGAAATACCATGAATGATCATTCTTCGGGCAATAAATGGAAAGTCGAATTCCTTGCCGTTATGAGCACAAAGAAGATGTTGAGGTTTGTTGAAATGTGTTTCCAATAAGTTTTTAAATTCCCTTAGAAGGGTATTTTCTTCTCCATGAAAACTAGTCACCCGAAAGTTTCTAACATCCCCTTTCATTTTAAAAAAGCCTACTGAAATACAGATAATTTTCCCAAATTCGGCCCAAATCCCAGCTCGGTCATAAAAGGCTTCAGCAGTAAATTCTTCTTTTCTTTGGTACTGTGTTTTCTGCTCCCACAGCTGTTGAGTGGTTGCATCTAGGTCGTGATAATTTTCAAATTGAGGAACGGTCTCGATATCCAAAAATAGGATATGCTCCAGCGAAATGCGGTGTAACATAGATTGTAAAATTAAATGAGGGGGAGTAGGGTAAAGCTACAACTTTTTCTGAAACTAATTACTTTCCAGCATTCGATACCCTTCTTCAATATACACGGAGATGTCTTCTGTAAATTTCCCTACCCCAGCATCCGGACTTTTTTGATGTCCTAAGCGAACGATCATGATATTATCATTGGGTTCCACAATTACATATTGCCCTAAATGGCCCCGCATCATGAAAAAAGATTTGCCTTTATTTTTATACAACCACCATCCGTAGCCATATTCAGGACTTTCCGCAAATCTTGGGGTGATGCATTTGGCCACAAAGGAGGAATCCAAAAGTTGTTTTCCCTTCCATTTACCATGGTCTTTATAAAGCTTTCCGAAGCGTGCAAAATCACGGGCATTACTGGCCAAACAGCAAAAGGCTTTTTCCATTCCTTCTTCTTCACTATCTACTGTCCAAAGAGCATCGTGTTCGGCTCCCATGGGTTTCCAGAAAGAATCGCTTAAGTAATTGGATAAAGTTTGTCCCGTTGCCTTTTCCAGAATCATTCCTAAAAGCTGGGTATCTCCACTGGCATATTTAAACTTTTGTCCAGGAGCCTCCACAATGTCCAGTCCAAAGATCACTTCTCGTAAGTCATCATCAAAATAGGCTCTCGTCGTAATGGAAAATGGGGAATAATACGCTTCATCCCAATTTGAACCAGAAGCCATAGAAGATAAGTCCCCTACAGTAGTCTGTGCTGCGAGCCCCTCTTGATATTGTGGGTAAAAATCACCTATGGGTTGGTCCAGGCTTTTAATATGCCCTTCCATGATGGCTTTTCCCAGCAGGGCAGTTACCATACTTTTAACCATGGAAAAGGAATTGCTTTTAGAGTCTGTATCATATCCATCGTAGTATTCTTCAAACCAAATGCTATCATTCTTAAAGATAAGGTAGGCCACAGTTCCCAACTCCTTGTTTTGCTGAGCCAGTTTTTCGGTTACGGAAATGCTATTGTAATCTTTATGAAGTGGCCAAGGTTGTGGTTGCTGGGCAGCAGTAACGGTATGATTGTCGAATTTTTGATAATCCTTTAAATAAGCTGTGGTGTGCCCAGTAAGATAAATGGTTCGCACCGCTTTTAAGAGGTAATCGGTATCGGTAATGTAGAGTGTTGCTACAAGAAGAACAATGATAATAGCAAGCCACTTAAAAAATTTCTTGAGTCGTTTCATAAAGCTAAATTTAAAACAATTCTCCCTGTTTTACAGGACTTTCGTGATCCAATAGCCATTTTTTTCTTTGCAATCCTCCCGCATAGCCTGTTAAAGAGCCGTCACTTCCAATTATTCTATGGCAGGGAATAATAATGGCAATGGGGTTTTTTCCGTTAGCGGAAGCCGCTGCCCGAATTACTTTAGGATCGCCTAATCGATTGGCAACGGATTGATAGGAAGTTGTTTTGCCAAAGGGAATTTGCAATAACTCATTCCATACTTTTTTCTGAAATTCGGTTCCCTTCGGATTTAATCGCAATTGAAAAGTAGTTCTTTGTCCTGAAAAATAGGCTTCTAATTGTGTTACGGCAGCTTTTAAATTTTCCGGGATTTTTTCTGAAACGGAAATGGTTTCACCTTCAAATTTTATAGAAGAAATACCGTCCTTATCCCCTTCCAGTGAAATTCTGCCCAAGGGAGAATTAATGGTGGCCTTTTCCATGATTATTCTTCATTTTCATCACGGTTGTCCAGTTGCAGTCCCATGCGTTTCGCCCTGCGCTCCCAATTTTTTCTTGCGGCTACCTGCATATCTTCCACAGCATCACTTTCGTCCATGATCTCAAGGCCCAAAAGGGTTTCAATAATGTCTTCCATGGTCACAATACCAATGGTATTGCCAAACTCGTCGACCACTAAAGCAATATGATTGCGTTGTTTGATGAAGGTATTGAATACTTCCGGTATTGGTTTTGAAGCGTTTATGATAGAGATATCCCTTCGTAATTCCCCTAAAATTTTATCACCACGGTCTTCTACAATTTCTTCCAATATGTCATCTTTTAGAACAAATCCGGTGATATCATGGGGTTTTCCACTGTAAATAGGAATTCTGGAAAAAGGCAGGTTTTTATGTTCCTTGTGAAAGTTTTCCAAGGAAGTACTTTCCTCTTCCATAATCACCACAGGAGAAGGCGTCATTACATCTTTCGCCATGATACTTTTAAACACTAAAAGGTTTTTAATCACTTCCCCTTCATTTTCCTCAAAAACCCCTTCCTGTTCGGCGGCATTGGTTAATGCAATGAATTCTTCACGACTCATGGTGCTCACGTGAGCGGACTTTCCTATCAATTTGGTGGCTTGGGTCAATACCCATAAAATCCCCGTATATTTCAGCGGAAAAATCATCACTTTTAGTCCCGTTGCCGTAAATCCGCCTAAGTTTTTCCAATAGGTCGCTCCAATGGTCTTCGGAATGATTTCAGAAACAATTAAGATCAATAAGGTCATAATCGCCGAAACGATTCCTACCATATTCATTCCAAGAACTTCTACCTTATACGGAAGCTTTTCTGCTTGCACCCCAACAAGAATAGCCCCTACGGTATGCGCCACAGTGTTGATGGTTAGAATGGCGATTAGGGGTTTGTCAATATCTTTTTTTAGATTCGAAAGCACCCTGGCATAGCCTTTTCCTTCCTGTTTTTTCATTTTAATGAAAGAGGGGGTAAAGCTCAATAGGGCTGCTTCCAGCACCGAACATAAAAAAGAGAAGAAAATAGAAAGTATGGCGTATATAATGAGCAGCGTCATGTAGCTAATTTTCCTTAAAGGTAAAATTTTCTTTTTACAAAAAAGCCTTAAGAAAAATTTTAGGGTTTACCAGCCTACATATTTGGGAGGAGCAATGCCTTTTAAGTTCAAATATACCAGAAGTTGTCCTCTATGGTGGGTTACATGGTCCTGTAACAAATTCAATATTTGAAGTTTGCTTTTAGGCCCGGCGAAGAAGTCGACTATTTGCGAAAGTTCTTCTTCGGAAGTGTTTTGAATCCTTTCTGAAGAATTTTTGAAAGCAGTATTTAGTAGCTGAAGCACCTCTTTCTTTGAAATAGCAGGCACAACGGTTTCTTTTTTGTAGGTTTCTTCAGAAAAATAAGTGGTACTTAACCAATCCATATTTCCTTTTATATGAAGCAATTGTTCCTTAAAACTCATCTCCCGTTCCGTAGGCTTAAAATCGTAAAAATCTTCGGGCATCGCTTCGGCAACTTCCCATAAATAGGCACTGGAATTTTCCCATTTCTCCAAAAAGGCTTCTTTTACGGTACCTTTTTGTGCCAATAAAGAGGTAGAAAATAGTAGGAGACAGCTTAGTACAGTAGTTTTCATAATCAAGAGATTAATTTTACCACATCCTTCGCAAAGTAGCTGGCAATAATATGCGCTCCCGCTCTTTTAATGGCGGTTATCTGTTCCATCATTACGGCATCATGATCCAACCAACCTTTCTCGGCTGCTGCTTTCAACATAGCATATTCCCCACTTACTTGATACACCGCTACAGGAACTTCTACGTGGTTTCTAATTTCCCGAACAATATCCAAATAACATAAGCCTGGCTTTACCATCACGATATCGGCGCCTTCATCAATGTCCATTTCAGTTTCCCGAAGGGCCTCATCACGGTTGGCAGGGTCCATTTGGTAGGTTTTTTTATCCTTCGGAATGTTTTGTGCATCTACGGGCGCACTATCCAAGGCATCCCGAAAAGGGCCGTAAAAGGCAGAAGCATATTTTGCGCTGTAGCTCATGATGCCCGTGTTGGTATATCCTTCGTCTTCAAGCGCCTCCCGAATGGTTAAAATACGTCCGTCCATCATGTCACTAGGAGCTACAAAATCGGCCCCAGCTTCTGCATGCGAAATACTCATTTCCGCAAGGAAGTCGGCTGTATCGTCATTTACAATAATTCCGTCGTCAATAATCCCATCATGTCCGTATACGGAATAAGGATCTAAGGCCACATCGGTCATGACCAACATTTCTGGCACAGCAGTTTTCACGGTTTTGATAGCCCTTTGCATCAATCCATCAGGATTTAGGGCTTCCTTCCCTTCATTGTCCTTTAGATTATCGGGTACCTTTACAAATAGAAGCACACTTTTTAAGCCTAAGGACCAAAGCTCTTTGACTTCCTTTGAAAGTAAATCCAAACTGTAACGGTAATAATTGGGCATGGAAGCAATTTCCTCCTTTACCCCTTTTCCTTCCACCACAAAAAGCGGTACTAGAAAATCGTTGGGAGAAATAATGGTTTCCCTTACTAAGCTGCGTATGGATTCGTTGGTTCGTAGTCTTCGGTTTCTATTTAATGGATACATATATGGTTATTTAACCCAATCTCTTGGGGATTGTAATACGTTAACTAATTTTTCTTCTTCGCTTCCTTTTTTGGGGTGATGGTTGTATTGCCATTGTACATGCGGTGGAAGGCTCATAAGGATACTTTCAATCCTGCCATTGGTTTTTAGGCCAAAGAGCGTTCCTTTATCGTGCACTAAATTGAATTCCACATACCTTCCACGACGAATTTCCTGCCAGTCGCGGTTTTCTTGGGTATAGGGAGTTTCTTTTCTTTTTTCTACAATTGGCACATAGGCTTCCAAAAAACTGTTTCCTACTTCGGTAACAAATTGATACCAATCTTCTATGGATTTTTCGGGGGTTCCTTTTAAATAGTCGAAAAATAATCCGCCGATTCCACGCCCTTCATTTCTATGGGAGTTGTAAAAGTAGTCGTCACAGCGTTTTTTGTACTGCGGAAAAAAATTCGAGTCATGTACATCACACGCTTTTTTACAGATTTGATGAAAATGAATGGCATCCTCTTCAAATAAATAATAGGGGGTTAAGTCTTGCCCTCCTCCAAACCAAGCATCTACAATGTCCCCTTTTGGATCGTATAGTTCAAAATAGCGCCAATTGGCATGAACCGTAGGCACAAAAGGATTTTTTGGATGCAGCACTAGGCTTAATCCGCAAGCGAAGAAATCGGCATCCTGAACCCCGAAATACTGTTGCATACTTTCCGGGAGCTTTCCATGTACCTCACTAATATTGACTCCCCCTTTTTCGAAAACCGATCCATTTTCAATAACCCGTGTTCTACCGCCGCCTCCTTCTTCCCGGATCCATGGATCTTCCTTAAAAGTAGCTTTCCCATCAATTTTTTCAAGGGTTTGGGTGATGGTATCTTGAAGATTTCTGATATAATTTACAAAAGCTTGTTTCATGGAGTATTTGTTTTTTCAGAAGGATATAAAATCCTTAAAGTTGCAATGCTCGCTGCCGTGACCGATAGTGGAAATACTAGGATAATTCCAAGCACGGGGATAAACAACAGCAACATAAAAAGGGTGCCATTTCCCATGGCAAGTCCGCTGTGAGAACGAACAAAAACAGTACTTTTTTTATAATCGAAATGCCGTTCCAGGGTATAATCCATATTACCGAAGCCTGCGTAATAGGCCTGCACTAAAAACAGAAGGGGCGTGGCGATGATCCCGACAATGGGAATCAAGCTTAACACTAAAATAGGAAGGGTTAAAAACAGTTCCATAAGCAGGTTTCGCATGTTCACACGGATTCCGCGCCACAATAAAGGAAGAAACTGCGATGAGGTATTTGTGATTTCCTTTCCAGTAAGGTGTGCTTCAATTTTTTCGGAAACAGGCCCCATAAAGGGAGCGCTAAGTGCCATGACCAAGTGTTTGTAAAGTACAAGGCCCAGGGCGATTACGGTAATTCCGCCCATAAAATTGCTAATGCTTCGGAAGGTCTGTGCGCCCCATTCCCAAACCCATAGTTTCGCAATTAGGCTTCCTATGTTATCCGATAATCCCCAGGCAGCAAATCCAACGACCAATGCAATTACGATACTGATTAAAATAGGCACCAAAAAATACTTCCATAGCCCTAACGTACTCATTAACGAGAAGGCATTTCCGTAAGCTTTAATTCCTTTAAAATAATTTTTAAACATGATTATTCTGAAATATAGACCAAGACATTCTCAAAATTCTTTATTTCGTCCACTTTTGCCACTTTTTGGGCGTTTTTAGTCATTTTTTGGATAAAATCAATCGATTCTGATTCATTTTCTTCCAAATTCTGAAGAAAATGAGCTCTTCCAATAGCGTTGTTGTGCAAATCCATTTCCCGATCCAATGTTTCATTTCGGGTTACTTTTTCGTACAAATCGGTTACTTTTTGAGTCCAAATAGCACTTTTTTGCCCATTTTTGGTGAATTTTAGGCAATTTTGGCAAATTTTTACATTCCAGAAGGCGTGCCGGAATGCATTCGCTTTTCCATTTCCCTGATGAGCATTTCCGTACAACTCTTGGCTCACGATCATCGTTCTTTTAGTCGCTTTCCAAATAGGGTAAATTAACAAGGGCTTTTGAATCAATAAAAATCCAAAACGAACAAGCGTTGGGAAACTTAATCTCTTGACTCTAGCCCATAGGTTCATGAAACTTTGTATTCTTTCACCGCTTCCACAAAAGCCCCTGCATTTTCAAGAGGAATATTCGGTAAAATTCCATGACCTAAATTTACAATGTATTTATCTTTTCCGAAGGCATCAATCATTTCTGTCACCATTTTTTTGATTCTTTTTGGTGGACTCAACAATCGGGAGGGGTCAAAATTCCCCTGAAGGGTGATGTTTCCTCCCGTAAGGTAACGTGCATTTTTCGGGGAACAGGTCCAATCAACCCCCAGAGCTGCAGCCCCACTCCTTGCCATGGTATCCAAAGCAAACCAGCATCCCTTTCCGAAGGCTATCACAGGGCTCAGATCTTTAAGGGCATCTATGATTTGTTGGATGTATTGCCAGCTAAATTCCTGATAATCTTCTGGGGAAAGCATGCCTCCCCAACTATCGAATACCTGTACTGCATTCACTCCGGCAGCTATTTTTTCCTTTAGGTATAAAATAGTCGTGTCGGTGATTTTTTGCAATAATTGGTGGGCCATTTCAGGTTCGGTAAAACACAATTCCTTGGCTTTGGCAAAGTTTTTAGATCCTTGACCCTCCACACAATAACAAAGGATGGTCCAAGGGCTCCCCGCAAAACCAATAAGTGGCACTTCATCATTCAGTTTTTCCTTAGTCATTTTAATGGCGTCCATGACGTAGCCTAAAGTTTCTTCAATATTAGGAACAATCACTTCGTTCAAATCCTTAGCGGAACGGATGGGTTTGGGCAACCAAGGACCCACACCAGGTTTCATTTCCACTTCAATATTCATGGCCTGCGGAATGACCAAGATGTCACTAAACAAAATAGCCGCATCCATACCATACCTACGAATAGGCTGAACGGTTATTTCGCTCGCCAATTCTGGCGTCTGGCAGCGTGTAAAGAAATCGTATTTGGCTTTTATTTCCTGAAATTCCGGCAAATAGCGCCCTGCCTGACGCATCATCCAAACAGGAGGGCGTTCTACGCTTTCACCTTTAAGGGCTTTTAGAAAAAGATCGTTTTTAATCATAGGTTACTAAGGTTTTTGCCACTTTTGCAATCACACTTTCTACGGAAGTGGCATTGGCGACAATAATATTTTGACTGAATTTTTTTGCTTCGGAAGCAGTAGTTTCTCCAATGCAAAAAATGGTACTGTTTCCCAAGGTATTTTTTTCAGTAAAACTGGAAACGCCGCTTGGGCTAAAAAATAGGATTCCGTCCCATTTTTGGTCAAATTTTACTGAATTTAGTGTTGTTTTATATGTTTTTACCTCAAAAAGCGTGTTTTTTGAATTTTTAAAGGAAGCTGGAATTTCATCCCTTCTTTTGCTTCCAGAAAAAAACCAAAATGCTTCATTTTGATAATTTTTTTGAATAAAATGAGCCAATTCTGAAGCGTTTTGACTCATTTTTATCACATTTTTATTGTTTTTCGTTAAAAGCGCTTCCGTTTTTTTTCCGACACAAAAAGTATTTTCAAAAGAAAGATTTTTGCCTTCCACCGATCGTACCGCATTCTGACTCGTAAAAATGGCATTTTTAATAGTATTTGGTGCTTCAAAAGGTAAAAATTCAATCTTAATGGCATCATATTCCACCAAACACAATCCGGCATTCAAAAGCAATTCTTTTTGGGAAAGGCTTAATTTTTTAGTGGAAAGGACTGTTTTCACTTTTCTAGGTCCTTTTTAATTGCCGCCATGAGTTCTTTTCCACCATTCGTGAGAATGTGTTGGGCACATTTTTTTCCGAAGCCTTCCAACTCATAAATTTCCGCGGTTTCTTCTACTGCTAGTTTTTGGGAACCATCTAACGAGAGGAGTGCGCCTTTAAAATGGATTTGATCCTTTGATATTTTGGCGAATGCCCCAATAGGAGCTGTGCATCCCCCTTCCAACTCCCGAAGGAATTCCCGTTCTACGGTGGTACACATTTCGGCTTTTCCATCGTTGAGAAGGGAAGTGGCCTGCAAACAAAAAGGGTCGTTTTCCATTGCCACCACAACCATGGCACCTTGAGCAGGTGCCGGAACCATCCAAGTGAGTTTTTCATGGTTTTTAGGCAACAAGTCGATACGCTCCAACCCTGCTTTGGCAAATATGGCCCCCTGCCAATCGTTATCCGAGAGGCTTTGCAGCCTCGTGTTTACGTTACCACGTAAACCCACCACATGGTGGTGCGGATAACGGTGCAGCCATTGCGCTTTTCGTCGAAGACTTCCCGTGGCAATCGTACAAATTTCTTTCGGGTTAAACGGTTCTTTGGTAACCAAAATATCGTCTACCGATGCCCTTTTAAGAACGGCGGTCTGTACAATGCCTTTGGGTAGTAGGGTAGGGACATCTTTCATGCTATGCACTGCGATATCCACTTCCCCTTGAATCATGGCCACATCCAAGGTTTTTGTGAAAATCCCCGTGATGCCCATTTCATATAAAGGTTTGTCTAAAACGATATCCCCAGTAGAAGTGATAGGTTTAAGCTCCGTTTCAAAGCCCAGTTTTTCCAGTTTGGTTTTCACTTCATTTGCTTGCCATAGCGCCAGAGGGCTATTTCGGGTACCGATACGGATGGTTTTTTTCAAGATTCGGTTTTTTCGAGGTCGAATACCTTATTGATCAATTCAATGCTGTGATCGGTAGATCCGTTAGCATTTTTCAAGTGATTGACCACTTGGGTCGTAATTTTTTGAATAAGCCTATTGGCTAAAATTTCAGCATGTTCTTCGTTAAAGTCAGTAACTTTTTTCTTCTGAAAATCGATTTCCCCAGCTTTAATTTCTGAAAGCTTTTCTTTTAAGGCTTTCACCGTAGGAATGAATTGACGATGGGAAGCCCATGTAGTAAACTCGGCTTTCACCTCTTCAATGATTTTTTTGGCTAGCGGAAGCTGCTCTTGGCGTTGTGCAAGCGTTTGATTGGTCATTTTGGAAAGCTCGTCCAAATGCACAAGTGTAACCAATGGATTTTCAGTTACGTCTTCAGAAACATTTTTCGGAATGGAAAGATCCAGAATAAGCAACGGTTTCTTTAAATATAAAAGCTCTTTCGTAATGGTTGCTCTTTGGGCTCCCGTAGCGACAACTAGCACATCGGTTTGGGCAATTTCACATTGGATATCGGAGTAATCCTTCACCAACAAGTTGAATTTCCCAGCAACTTCTTCTGCCTTTACCTTGGTCCTATTAATTAAAGTAATGTGTTTGTTTTGGGTGTGCTTGATAAGGTTTTCACAAGTATTCCTTCCTATTTTGCCCACGCCAAACAATAAGATGTTCTTTTCAGAAACATAAGGTACGCGTGCCATGATATACTGAACGGCCGCAAAGCTTACCGAGGTAGCTCCCGATGAAATTCCCGTTTCATTCTTAATACGTTTGCTGGCTTGAATTACCGCATTGGCGAGACGCTCCATATAGGCATTGAGCATGCCTATGTTTTTGGACTGCCGGAAGCTATTTCGCAACTGACTAATAATTTCGAAATCCCCTAAAATCTGACTGTCAAGTCCGGTCCCTACCCTAAAAAGATGGGAAACCGCTTCCGCTTCCTCATACACATAGGATACTTTTTTAAATTCCTCAACTGTACCTTGGGTATGGTCACATAGTAATTGAATTAATTGATGGGCACTAGGGGCGAATCCATAAATTTCCGTGCGGTTGCAAGTAGAAATAATACTTACCGAAGAAAAGCCTTTTTTTTGGGCATCTTCCAATAAATCCTTTTGAACATCGCCCGATACGCTAAAATGTCCACGGGTTTCGGCATCAGCTTTCACATAACTAAGGCCAATGACAAAGAAATTTTCTTTAGAAGCTTGGGTAAAATGTGGTTTTTGGTTTTTCATTTGAATCTAGTGGTGCAAATGTAAAAGAACAGACAACACAAAAATAACGCTATCCGTATGAATTATATCGAAATGGGTAATTTGAGCTCAAAGTATGACATTTATCAGTTTTTTTGCCCTATTTTCGATACCTTAGCAGTCAATTGACCCATCATTATTTGGAATAATTCTAAATAAAATACGATTTATTATTTTGGAACCTAAAAAAAGTATCGCTCAAGGAATTTACGAAGAAGTGGTTGTCGACGAAGGTATTTTTGTACTGAAGTTTTTAAACGATACTACTGAAAATCAAATTTTTAAACGGGAAATAAGCACCCAATTTATTCAATTTCATTTCTGCGGAAAGGGCTTGGTACAGTTTGAATTCAATCAAGGAAATTACCAGCTTCCGCTTCAGGAGGATCACTCGTTATTATTGTATAATCCGAAAATGGATTTGCCGTTATCGCTTTCGCTTCCCCCAAAAAGTTGGGTAATTTCTATTTTATTGCCCATCAAGAACCTGCATCAGCTTTTTTCCAAAGAGGCCAATTATATCCCCTTCCTAAGTGAAGAAAACAAATCGCACAAATATTATAAAGACGAATTAATTTCACCTTCGATGTCCATTGTACTGAGTCAGTTGCTACAATTTAACCTACATCCTGTTGTAAAACCATTGTATTTTAAAGCCAAGGTGTATGAACTCTTAAGTCTTTATTTTAATGTGCCACAGGATATGGACGTAGAGCAATGTCCCTATTTAAATGATGAAGAAAACATTCAAAAAATAAAAAAAGCCAAGGATATTATTATTGAGCGCATGGCCGAACCGCCTACGCTTCAAGAATTGGCTCAAGAGATTAACTTGCCCATTAACAAACTAAAGGAAGGTTTTAAGCAGGTATATGGAGATCCTGTCTTTAGCTTTTTGTTTGATTATAAAATGGAAGTGGCTCGCCAATTATTGGCAGGGGGCTCACTCAATGTAAACGAAGTAGGGTTAAGAGTAGGGTATAGTACCGCCAGTCATTTTATTGCGGCTTTTAAAAAGAAATATGGGGTCACCCCCAAAAAGTTTGTGATGAGTCTTTCTTCATAAGAAAAGCCGATACAAAAATGATAAAGTTTGATGCTTTTTTAAGAATTACTAACCTAAGCCTTGTTAATTTTGTAAGGCTAAAGAAAGACTATGAAAAAAGGAGTACTACTTGTTAATTTGGGATCACCCGATAGTACCGATCCTAAGGATGTAAAAAAATACTTAGATGAATTTTTGATGGATCCCCGTGTGATCGATGTGCCCCGTTGGGCCCGTATTTTATTGGTTCGGGGCATTATTTTGAATACCCGCCCTAAAAAGTCTGCGGAAGCCTACCAGAAAATTTGGTGGGAAGAAGGTTCTCCTTTAATCGTTATTTCTGAAAGGTTACAGGCAAAAATTCAGCAACAGGTAACTATTCCAGTGGCGTTAGCCATGCGATATGGAAGCATGACCTTGCAAAAAGGGTTGCAAGAACTGAAAGATCAAGGCGTGACCCATACCTTGGTTATTCCTTTATACCCTCAGTTTGCCATGGCAACTACCGAAACCATTAACGTTAAAGTTGCCGAGCTTCAAAAGCAGTTTTTCCCTAACATGGAAATTTCTTCCTTACCCGCATTCTATCATCGGGAGGATTATATCGATATTCTTTCGAAAAGCATTTCCGAAGCTTTGGAAGGAAAAGACATAGAGCACCTTTTGTTTAGTTATCATGGAGTGCCAGAGCGACACATCCGAAAGAGTGATATTACGAATGGACATTGCAAAATAGACGGTCAATGTTGTAAGACGCCTTCGGAAGCGCATCAATTTTGCTACCGCCACCAATGTTTGGACACCACTCGACAGGTAGCGCAAAAATTACACTTGAAAGAAGGGACTTATTCTACTTCTTTTCAGTCGCGTTTAGGGTTCGATCCATGGTTGCAACCCTATACCGATAGAACGATAGAGCGTTATGGAAAACAAGGAATGAAGAAATTGGCAATCGTGACTCCCGCTTTTGTGAGTGATTGTTTAGAGACTTTGGAAGAAATAGCGATGGAGGGAGAGGAAATTTTTCACGAAGTAGGAGGAAAAGAGTTTACCACCATCCCTTGCCTTAACGATCGTGATGATTTTGCAAAATTACTATCCCAATGGATAGAAGAATGGCAACTAAAAGACGTTAAAACTGCAATAGCCTAGATGGCAAACCAATCTGTAAAATTAGGGACCGAACCTATTAGCAAACTCTTGGTTCAACAAGCGGTACCTGCATCGATAGGAATTTTAGTCATGTCCCTAAACATGATTGTGGATACTATTTTTGTAGGACGTTGGTTGGGACCCTTGGCCATTTCAGCCATTACGGTAGTGATTCCCGTAACTTTTTTTATTGGCGCTATCGGTTTGGCCGTAGGAATTGGTGGAAGCTCGGTATTGTCAAGAGCTTTGGGAGCCGAAAACCATAAGAAAGCCTTGAAGGTGTTTGGTAATCAAGTCACCTTAACTTTTTTTGCTACGGGTCTACTAGCCTCGATAGGGCTCTTATTTCAAAATCAGCTGATTGAATTTTTTGGGGCAGACGATTCTTTCAAAGAACTAGCACTTACCTACTATCGAATCGTGATGTATGGAATTGTGATGTTGGCCATGTGCATGATGGGGAATAATGTGATTCGTGCCGAAGGAAAACCCAAGTTTGCCATGTATGCCATGATGCTTCCTTCCATTGGGAATATTTTTATGGATTGGCTACTCATTAAGGTTTTTGATATGGGCATGGAAGGGGCCGCATGGGCTACTTTTATTAGCTATGGGGTTTGTTTTGCTTTTATCTTTTGGTTTTTTGTTGCCAGAAGTGAACTGCGTCTTAATTTAAAATCCTTTTTGCTGGATCGTAAGATTGTGAAGGAAATTAATTCGTTGAGTTTTGTCACCTTAGCCCGTCAAGGAACCATTTCGGTACTTACGGTACTCTTGAATAATATTTTAATTACTTATGGTGATGCGTTGGATGTGGCTTCCTACGGAATTATCAATCGGATGCTCATGTTTGCACTATTTCCGGTTATCGGGGTTAACCAAGGGTTTATGCCTATTGCGGGATATAATTATGGTGCCCAGAAATTTGCTCGGGTACGGGAATCGATTCAAATTTCCATTAAGTATTCGGGAATTTTGGCACTCATCATTTTTGTGGTGATTATGGCTTTCCCTGCTGAAATAGTTTCCATATTCATTAGCAATTCTGAAGGAATGGATGCTGAAACCTTGACCAATAACGAAGAAATCCTCAAGAGAACCCCTGGGGCCCTACGATGGGTGTTTGCAGCAACTCCAGTAATAGTGATTCAGCTAATAGGGGCTTCTTACTTCCAAGCCATAGGAAGGGCTACGCCAGCTTTATTGTTAAGCTTGACGAAGCAAGGATTCTTTTTAATTCCACTGTTATTTATTTTACCGCCCTTTTTAGGTGTTTGGGGTGTTTGGTATGCGTTTCCTATAGCCGATGTCCTCTCTACCATTGTAACGGGCTATTATTTAAGGAAGTCCGTAAAAAAAGTATTGGTGACAAAATAAAAAAGGAGCTTTCGTAAAGCTCCTTTTCTGTACTAAATTTTAAAAAACTTACCAGATTCGTACCCGATCTTCTGGGGCGATATACATACTATCTCCTTCTTTGATATTGAAAGCTTCGTAGAAAGCATCAATGTTCAATAAAGGTTGTGTAGCTCTGTAGCGGCCCGGTGAGTGTGGATCGGTTTGTATTTGAGTACGGGTGTATTCCTCGGTTTGTTTGGTTCTCCAAACGGTAGCCCAACTCATAAAGAAACGTTGCTCTGGAGTAAACCCGTCGATCTTGTCGGGTCTTCCATTTTCTTTATAGTAGCGTTGTAAACCATCGTAAGCTCCCAGAAGGCCCCCTAAGTCACCAATATTTTCACCGGAAGTGAATGCCCCATTAATATATAGGCTATCCAATACTTCAATCTGATCATACTGTTCTGCCAATTTGTTTACTCGTTCGGTAAACTTGGTTAAATCGTCTTCGGTCCACCAGTTCACTAAGTTACCATTAGCATCAAAACGGGCACCACTATCGTCGAAAGCATGGGAAATTTCATGTCCAATTACAGCACCTATCCCACCATAGTTTACGGCCTCATCAGCTTTGTAATCATAAAAAGGAGGTTGTAGAATAGCCGCAGGGAATACAATTTCATTATTGAAAGGATTGAAGTATGCATTCACGGTTTGTGGAGACATACCCCATTCGGTCCTATCTACAGGTTCGTTGATACGGCTTAAATTATCTTCCAATTGCCATTGGGAGACAGCCACCATATTTTCGTAATAACTATTTTCTGGTTTTACAGCTAAAGTAGAATAGTCTTCCCATTTATCGGGATACCCAATTTTTACGGTAAACTTATCCAGTTTTTCAATCGCCTTTAATTTGGTGGTATCACTCATCCAATCCAATTGTTGTACCCTGCCTTTGAAGGCTTCAATAACATTGGCGATCATGTCTTCCGCTTTGGCTTTCGCTTCTGGCGGGAACATTTCGTCTACATATAATTTTCCTACCGCTTCCCCTACCGTTCCATTTACGGTAGAAAGTGCACGCTCGTTGGCAGGTTTTTGTTTTTTTGCCCCCCTTAAGGTTTTTCCGTAGAAATCCCAATTGGCTTTTTCAATTTCGGTAGATAATAAACCAGCATTGCTATTTAGGGTAGCCCATCGCATGACGGTTTTCCAAGTAGCTAAGTCTCCTTCTTTAAAGGTTTTTTGTACTACTCCCATGTATTTAGGCTGCATCACCATGACCGTGTCTACGGTTTTGGTCACGCCAAGATCCTTAAATGCTTGTTCCCAAGAAACGGCTGGAACCATTTCCTGTACCTGTTTCATAGAACGTGGGTTATTGAAATTTCTGAAATCCCTACTCGCTACTTTATCCAAGCGAGGTTCGGCCAACTTGGTCTCAAAAGCCAAGATGGTTTCTGCTTGTGTACGGGCTTCTGCTTCCGAATCGCCTAAAAACTGAAGCATACGGGTAATGTGGTCTACATATTGCTGACGGATTTCCACCGACTTAGCATCATCATTTAGATAGTAATCCCGCTCGGGAAGTCCCAGTCCTCCAGGAGTAATGTAGCAAGCGTTCATAGAACTGTCGTTAGGATCTGAAAAAGCGGCTACTCCAAAGAATGGTTGTGATACTTCCGCTGCATTTTCAGTCATAACCTTTTGGAACTCCTCCATCGAGCTAATACCTTCAATTTTTTCCAAAATGGGAAGAATAGGCTGGATGCCCGCTTCATTTCTAGCCACAGTATCCAATTCCGACTCAAAAATCATCAAGGCCTTGGCTTGATCGGTATTAGGGGCATATTTGTCACTTTCTTTTGCTGTCTTCAAAATGGAAAGCATGTCTTCGTCTGTTTTTTCACGAAGAATGGTAAATCCACCCCAACGGGTTTCATCATCCGGAATTTCGGTATTTTTCATCCAGCTTCCGTTGACGTAACTGTAAAAATCGTTTTTTGGATTCACGGTGGTGTCCATATTGGCGAGGATGATTCCGCGTGGTTCCGTGTCTGTTTGCGCCGTCTCTTTTTTCTCTTCACATGCAGTGAAGGTCACGGCAAGAATTCCTAGGAACAGTGAACTCTTATACATTATTTGTTTCATGGGTAAAATATTTGAAATAAAGGAAGAGGGATTGCCCTTGGTTTCCATCTTCGTTGGGTTTGTAAATCGATTGGTTGGGCATTTCATATTGTAAGTCTTTTAAAAGACGGGTTTTTATAGGTGATGTTACGTTATAAGTAGCGTTTTATCATATTTGTTACAGGCTATTTTTGTTGGTCCTGAAGTTCTAGTTGAAAAATGGAATCACGCGCTTTTTGCTGCTTTTCCAACTCTTTTTCCTCATTATCTTTCCTTTGTAAATCGATTTTATCCTTTTGCACTTTTTCATCTATCTGAACGACAAAGTTTTTTACCGCGTTTCGGGTTTCGTCGATTTCATTTTCAATTTTTAAAGAATCAAACCTTCCTTTGTTGGCCTCTTGCTTTAAAAGATGGATACGGGTTTTCAAAATAGTGAGTCTAGAGCTTACTGCTTGCGAGTTTAAGGTATCTGGAATACTCTTGGAAAGGGAATCGGTTTTAGTAAGTAATTTTTCTGAAACAAGTTTAACCCGCTCTAAAGATAAAGTTTGTAAAGCCAGCACTTCATTTTGAAAATCATTGTAAATAGGCCAGTCTTCCAAAATGGCTTGCGTATTGGCACTTACCTTCGGAAAGCGGAAAGAATTCTTTCCGTAGAGGGTCGTGTCTTTAACTACAGTTACCGGTACTTTTTGTTCTTCTTTCGAATTAGTATCGTTGCAGGAAACCCCTAAAATGCTAAAACTCAAAAAAATGATGAAAAATCGCATGCCTAAAATTGTCTCGCAAATATAAAGTACTTGCGGCAAAGTTGTCTTAAAATTTATCTAAAAGCATTTCGATATGGTTATCTTTACATTCATTTAGAAAAAATCATGAAAAAAAGAATTCTTATCATAGGGGCCTGTGGGCAAATAGGTACCGAACTTACTGCAAAACTTAGGGAAAAATATTCGTCACATAAAGTGATCGCCAGTGACATTCGAGAAGGGGAACCCGAATTAATGGAAAGTGGTCCTTTTGAGATCTTGGATGCCACCAATTATAGTGCGATTGAAGATATTGTGATCCGTCATGAAATTACCGATGTGTATTTAATGGCCGCCATGCTTTCGGCGACTGCCGAAAAATTCCCTATGAAGGCTTGGTCTTTAAATATGGATTCGCTTTTTAATGTGTTGAACCTAGCCAAGGAAGGAAAGATTTCCAAAATCTTTTGGCCTTCTAGCATCGCTGTTTTTGGTCCTACCACGCCAAAAACCAATACGCCTCAAAGAACGATCATGGAGCCTAGTACGGTGTACGGTATTAGTAAACAAACGGGGGAACGCTGGTGCGAATACTACCATAAAAAATATGGAGTGGATGTGCGCAGTGTGCGTTACCCAGGCCTTATTAGCTATAAAACACTTCCAGGAGGAGGTACCACAGATTATGCCGTGGATATTTACCACAAAGCACTAAAACACGGCAAATATATTTGCTTCTTGAATGCGGAAACGACCTTGCCGATGATGTTTATGGACGATGCTATAAATGCTACGATAGGAATCATGGAAGCCCCTGAAAATTCTATCAAAATAAGGAGTTCTTATAACTTAGCTGCCATTAGTTTTGACCCAGAAGAAATCACCCAAAGTATCCAAAAACATCTGCCTAATTTTTCAATTGCTTACGAACCCGACTTCCGACAGGAAATAGCCGATAGTTGGCCACAAAGTATCGACGACTCTGAAGCGAGAACCGATTGGGGCTGGAAACATGAGTTTTCCTTGGAAGACATGACCCAAATTATGTTGGAAAACCTGAAAGCTAATTATTGAGATAAAGCCAACGTTTCGGCAACGCATAAAAAGACCGCTCTTTCGAGCGGTGTTGTGCATTAAGTAGCCTCGCTAGGAATCGAACCTAGATCTAAAGTTTAGGAAACTTCTATTCTATCCATTGAACTACGAGGCCAATATTTTCCAAAATTAAACATAAAAAAAAGAGCTACAAATTTGTTGCTCTTTTTTGCTCCTCCTATTAGTTCATTATCGAACCGAATTCCACCATTGTTAGAGAATTAACCGAGTTTTATAAGGAGGCTTAGAAGGAGCCACATTACCCATTACCCGGGGTAATTATAATCAAAAGTATATATGGTAGTATCATAAAAATGATCACAAATATATTCCCAATAATTTTACTCTTGGGACGTTCATTTTCATATTTATTCTTGATTCTGTCCACTAATTTTTTTTGTCTAAAAACGAGATAATTAATAATGAATAAAGCTAAAACAGCTCCTCCTATATAGTACTTATAAGTTGAATTAAAGTTTTCCTTTGTTAATTGTAAGATTTTAAGAAATACGAGCAGAAAATATAAAAAAACAGAAATTGTTATTGCATAGATTGGACCAATTTCGTGATTTCCTTTTTTATTAAAAAGCGAAGTTAGTTTATAAAATAAATAATAATAAGGATTCATAGTTACTCATTTATTCGAATATAACCACCAAAGAAACTTGATGTTGTTTTTGGTGCATAAATACCCTTGTAAAATCATATAACTTATTTTCATCATCTAAAAACTCATAAAAATCTTCAAATCCCCCGGCAATATTGTTACATAAAAAAATCCGGTCATAAGATCGGATTTAATTTCAGCTCCTCCTGCTGGGCTCGAACCAGCGACACCCTGATTAACAGTCAGGTGCTCTAACCAACTGAGCTAAGGAGGAAGGTGTATTACCTTTTTTGCGGATGCAAATATATATTATTTTTTATCTGCTGCAAAAACTTTTTCTTTTTATTTAAACAATGCTCTATAAATGTCATTTCCGTTGGCAAATAGTACCAAAGCAATGAGTAAAAAGAAACCGACCATTTGGGCATATTCCATGAACTTGTCACCAGGTTTTTTGCCCGTCACCATCTCCCAAAGTAAAAACATGACATGCCCTCCATCCAAAGCAGGGATGGGGAGTAAGTTCAAAACGCCTAACATGATGGAGAGGAATGCCGTGATGCTCCAGAAAGCTTCCCAGCTCCAATAATCTGGGAAAATATCGAAAATGGCTTTAAATCCGCCAACGCCTTTATAAGCGCCCGTACTTGGATTGAAAATAATTTTAAGCTGTTTCCAATACCCAGACATTTGTGTGGCAAACTTTTCAGTACCTACCCCAAAACTTTCCATAAAGCCATATTCCTTTTTTACAACTTTTAGATAGCCCAATTCCTCCAATTTGGAAACACTTTGTCCAGGAAAAATACCCACTTTTCCTTTTTCGTCTACTTCTAACTCTATTTGAAAAGGTTCCCCATCACGAATAACCGTAGCGGTAAAGGTTTCATTCTTCATCGATTCCACTTTGGATCGAAACTGTTCCATATAAGGGACTTCAGTATCGTTAATTTTAACAATGGCATCCCCTGGTTTTAAATCCTTTCCTTTATTGACGGAAGAATCGGCTACTTGTGCAACCATAAACGGGATGCGCAATTCGAAAAGGGAAAGATCGTCTCCAGAACTCAGTTTTCCGAGGAAATCCTCTGGCAAATCGTAGGTAATGGTCTCTCCATTTCTCGAAACGGTTACTTGACTGGCCGTGATAAGGCTTTTTCGGATGTCTGAATAATTTTCGAACGTTTCTCCATCAATCGAAACAATTTTGTCGCCAGTTTGGAAACCAATATCTTTCAGAATAGGGTTTTCTACTGAATAACCATCCTTCAGACTGCTTGTCGCCACATCGGTATCTCCATAATAATAAGAAGCAAAAATGTAAATAACGAAGGCGATGATAAAGTTCATGATTACCCCGCCCAGCATAATAATTAATCGTTGCCAAGCCGGTTTGCTGCGAAACTCCCACGGTTGCGGTGGCTGTGCCATTTGTTCCTTGTCCATGCTTTCATCGATCATTCCCGATATTTTCACATAGCCCCCTAAAGGCAACCATCCAATTCCGTAGACGGTCTCGCCAATTTTCTTTTTGAACAAAGCAAATTTGACATCGAAAAAGAGGAAGAATTTTTCCACTTTGGTTTTAAAAAGGCGCGCCGGCAAAAAGTGTCCGAACTCGTGTAATATGATGAGTAAAGAAAGGCTCAATAAAAATTGAGATATCTTAATAAAAAATTCCATAGAATACTTTCAAAAAATTGAACGACAAAAGTAACGCTTTGCCGCTTGTTAAAAAAATAAAACGTGCACGAGCCATTAGTATTACGTAATATTTAACTGTTACAGTTTTTTGGGAGCAATTTTGGGCGTAACTTTGTGGGAAAATTGTAAAAATGCTTCAGTTTTTTGCTAAATATAAGTTCTTCGGAATCGTACTCTTTATCCTTTCCGTGATCATTATTTTCTCCATTTATCAGGTTATGAAGCCTGAAAAGACATTGAAGATCTATCAGCCAAACGATGTTACTTCAGAATTGGTGGATACCACCATTCAGTATGTAAAAAAATACCACACCATTGCCGATTTTAAATTAGTGAACCAAAATGGTGATACCATTACACAAGATGATTATAAAGACAAGATTTATGTAGCCGATTTCTTCTTTACCACTTGCGCGACCATTTGCCCTATTATGACAGGACACATGGTAGAAATACAGGAACAACTAAAAGATGATCCAGAGGTTCTGTTATTGTCCCATTCAGTGACCCCTGAAATCGATACTGTTGCGCAATTAAAACGTTATGCTTTAAAAAAGGGAGTCGACGATGCTAAATGGAACTTGGTAACGGGCGATAAAAAGCAAATTTATGACCTTGCCCGAAAATCGTACCTGGCAGCCAAGGATGTTCCTTACAATAAATACGATTTGGTACACACAGAGAACTTCGTTTTGGTCGATAAAGAACGCAGAATTCGGGGGTTTTATGACGGGACCGACCCTGAAGCGATCGATCAATTACTGGAAGACATCAAAATCTTAAAGAAAGAAGGACAATAGTCGTTTTTTTACCCCAAAAAATTCCCTACATTTGCACTGTTTAAATTCAATCTAAATAAAGACAGTGCCTACCATTGCCACGCTTCGAAAAGGGGAAAAAGGGATCATCACCGAGTTTTCGGCCGATTTGGTTCCGTTGAAGTTATTGGAAATGGGCTGTTTGCCAGGAAATGAGGTTTCTTTGGTACAAGTAGCTCCTTTTAGCGATCCCTTATATTTAAATATCAATGGAAGCCATTTAGCCATTCGTAAAGAAATTGCCTCCCGCATTGAAGTAGAATTGATCCCTTAGATATGCCCGAACAGATTAATGTTGCGCTCATTGGAAACCCCAATACTGGAAAAACCTCGGTTTTTAATCGGTTGACTGGGTTAAATCAGAAGGTCGGGAACTATCCGGGGATTACGGTGGAGAAAAAAGAAGGGGTTTGTAAACTTCCCCGCGGAAGAAAGGCCCATATTTTAGATTTACCGGGTACTTATAGCTTGAATGCTTCTTCGGTAGATGAAAATGTGGTGATTGAATTACTATTGAATAAAAATGACAAGGACTTCCCCGATGTTGCCATCGTCGTGTGCGATGTAGAAAATCTGAAACGAAACTTATTGCTTTTCACCCAGATCAAAGATTTGGGGATTCCCACTATTTTGGCTATTAATATGGCCGATAGGATGAAGCGTAAGGCTATTTCAATCGATGTGGAAGCCATGGAGCAGCGGTTGGAAACAAAAATAGCCTTGGTAAGTTCCCGAAAAAATGAGGGTTTCGACGAACTGAAGGAACTGATCTATAATTATAAGACTATTTCATCCAAGCCCTGTTTGAACGCCTCCGTGATTGCCCCAGAATATTTTGGTCGATTGAAAAAAGCGTTTCCAGATCAGGATTTATACAAACTGTGGTTGGTCATTACCCAAGATGTCAATTTTGGAAAATTGGACCGAAATGAATTTACAGGGGTAGATTCCTTTCAAACCGAATCCAAAAGTAACCTAAAACGACTTCAGCAAAAAGAAACCATTAAGCGGTACCAATTTATCAATGAAACCTTAAAGGAAACCTTATTTATTGATGAAGCGAATGCGAAAGATTTACGCAGTAGGTTCGATAGGGTCCTTACGCATAAGGTTTGGGGTTACGTGATATTCTTTGCCATCTTGTTGCTTATTTTTCAAGCAATTTTCGATTGGAGTAGTTATCCAATGGATTTTATCGATGCTAGTTTTGCCAGCTTAAGTGATTGGCTAAAGAATACGCTTCCTCCTGGCGATTTTACCAATTTATTAGCAGAAGGGATAGTTCCCGGGCTTGGCGGAATCGTGATCTTTATTCCCCAGATTGCGTTTCTTTTTCTATTCATCGCTATTTTGGAGGAAACCGGTTATATGAGTAGGGTGGTATTTTTGATGGATCGTATCATGCGGCGGTTTGGGTTGAGCGGAAAGAGTGTCGTGCCATTAATTTCCGGAACGGCTTGTGCCATTCCTGCGATTATGGCCACACGTAATATTGAAAACTGGAAAGAACGGCTAATTACCATATTGGTGACCCCTTTCACGACCTGCTCGGCCCGTTTGCCCGTATATCTTATTATTATTTCCCTAGTTATTCCCGAAAAACGGGTGCTTGGTATTTTTAGCATGCAGGGACTTACTTTAATGTTACTGTACTTTATTGGTTTTGCTTCGGCGATTGTTTCTGCCTATCTGCTGGATAAGTTTTTAAAAATACCCAACCGTTCCTTTTTTGTAGTGGAAATGCCCAATTATAAGGTGCCACTCCCCAAAAATGTATTGATTACGGTAGTGGAAAAAACCAAGTCCTTTGTTTTTGGGGCTGGAAAAATCATTTTGGCTATTTCTATTATTCTATGGGTGTTGGCGTCCTATGGGCCTGGCGATTTCAATAATGCGGAAGCGATTGTGAAACAGGAAAATAGTCGTAAGAATTTTTCAGAAGAAGAGTTGGAGACAGCCGTGGCTTCTTATAAATTAAAAAATTCCTACATCGGAATTATCGGTAAAGGAATTGAGCCCGTAGTACAACCTCTAGGCTATGATTGGAAAATAGGTATTGCTATTGTAAGTTCGTTTGCCGCGAGGGAGGTTTTTGTAGGGACTCTGGCGACTATTTATAGCGTAGGAAGCGAGGAAGAAGAAACCATTCGAAACCGTATGGCTGCCGAAATCAACCCTATTCTGGGAACTCCTAGGTTTAATTTTGCCAGTGGGGTGTCCTTGTTGTTATTTTATGCTTTTGCGATGCAATGCATGAGTACTTTGGCCATTGTACGACGTGAAACCAATAGTTGGAAATGGCCTATGTGGCAATTGTTTTTTATGAGTGCCTTGGCATATGTGGTAGCACTTGCAGCCTATCAAATTTTAAAGTAAATTAGAGTATGCAAACCATTTTAGTTATTATCACCTTTAGTTTGGCCGTTGCTTATATCGTCAAAAAGTTTGTTTGGACCCCTGTTTTTGAATCCCGAGGGAAAGCTTCAGGAACCTTGGATGGGGGCAAAACCAAATGTGGCAATAAAGATTGTGGTTGTCACTAGGCGCATTATCCTAAGCCTACATCAAGGGTCATCATGATGATAAATCCGCCGATAAATCCCATCGTTGCAATATCTGTATATTTATCCATTTGGGTTTCAGGAATCACCTCTTCCACAACGACAAAAATCATTGCTCCTGCAGCAAATGCCAAGGCATAGGGAAGAATGGGTTGAAAGGTAAGAACGGCCCAGGCCCCCAAAACGGCAGCTATAGGCTCTACCAACGCAGAGGCTTGCCCATACATAAAACTTTTGTAGCGTGACATCCCGGCTCTTCGCAACGGCATGGAGACCGCAATCCCTTCCGGAAAGTTTTGAAGTCCGATACCCATTGCCAAAGCTACAGCTCCCCCAATAGAGGCCCCGTCAATACCTGCAGCAACGCCCCCAAAGAGCACCCCAACTGCCAAACCTTCCGGAATATTGTGAAGTGTAATGGCCAAGGTTAAGAGGGTGGTTTTATGCCAAGGGGTTTTAATTCCTTCCTTTTCCGATTCCTTGAAATTGATGTGAAGGTGGGGCAATATTTTGTCCAAACCGAATAAAAATAAGGCACCTAAGAAGAATCCAATAGCCGAAGGAATCACTTTTTCAAAACCTTCTCCCGGACTCATTTCAATCCCTGGCGCCAAAAGGCTCCAAAAGCTTGCTGCGACCATCACACCGCCGGTAAAGCCAAGCATACCGTCCAGTACTGCCCGATTCATTTTTTTGAATAAGAATACAAAAGCTGCCCCAATAGCCGTGAGCCCCCACGTAAATAAGGAGGCATAAAATGCTGCCAATACAGAGTCGATACTCCCTAAATACTCAATAATTTTTTCCATTACCCATCAAGTTTTATATAAAGGTTATCTGAAATCAGTTTGGAAATGTATAATAGTTTTCCATCTAAGTTTATCTGTAAGGAATGGTCAAATTCTTCTTTGGAAAGAACTTCAATTTGTGAACCAATCGCAATGTTTTTTTTGTCCAAAAACTTCAGGAATTCACTTTCCGAATCCTTTACGCCTACACAGATTCCCTGTTCTCCAACCGAAAGCTTTGACAACAGTCTTTTTTGTGAATTTTTGATCAACCCTTCTTTGGTAGGAATAGGGTCTCCATGCGGATCTACCGTGGGAAATCCTAAAAATTCATCCAGACGGTTAATGAGTTCTTCGGAAGCAATATGTTCCAACTGCTCGGCAATTTCATGTACCTCATCCCATTGAAAGTCCAACTTATCTACTAAGAACACTTCCCAAAGACGGTGTTTCCGAATGATTTTTATAGCCACTTTCCTGCCCTTTTCTGTTAGCGTTGTGCCTTTGTATTTCACATACCGAATCACTTCCTTTTCGGCTAGCTTCTGAACCATATCCGTCACAGAAGAAGGCTTGGTCTCTAGTTTTTCGGCAATCGCATTGGTGCTCACCCCTTCCTTAAAGTGCTGCTCTAAGTGAAAAATGGTTTTTAAATAATTCTCTTCTGAAAGACTAAAATTCATGGTACAAAAATAATAAATTTTGTTACACTACAAAATATTTTTAGTTTTGTCTAAAAATAAAATTAGCCAATGTTAATTAGGTTTGTGATTACCACATTTTTTATAAGTATTTCAGCTTTTGCTTTTTCCCAACAAGCTGTTGATGGCACCGTTTTATTTCAGGGGGAGCCTTTGGCATTTGCAAATGTATTTCTTAAGAACACTTCCTTCGGAACGGTTGCCAATGAAAATGGCTATTATGTTCTTGAAAATATTCCCTCCGGAAATTATGTGCTTGTTGCTTCCTTTGCAGGGTATGATTCCGTAGAAAAAAATATTTCCGTAGCAAGTGAGGATCAAACCATTGTATTAACGCTCACAGAAAGTAATTCCTTAGCCGAAATTGTGATCACTGGGACCTTAAAACCTGTGAACCGACTTAAAAGTGTGGTACCTGTAGAAGTTTACAGTCCTGCTTTTTTAAAGAAAAATCCAACTCCAAATATTTTTGAAGCGCTTCAGAATGTGAATGGCGTTCGCCCACAGTTGAACTGCAATGTGTGTAACACGGGGGATATCCATATCAACGGATTGGAAGGACCGTATACCCTTGTGCTTATTGATGGTATGCCCATTGTGAGCGGGCTTTCCACCGTGTATGGGTTGTCGGGAATTCCTAATTCTTTGATTGAACAAGTAGAAGTTGTAAAAGGACCCGCCTCCACCTTATACGGAAGTGAAGCGGTGGGGGGATTGATCAATATCATCACCAAACATCCTGAAAACACCCCGAAATTATCCTTCGATAGCTTTGTAACTTCTTGGGGGGAAACCAATCTCGATGTAGGTTACAAAGCCCATCTGGAAAAAAAAGTCTCCTATCTGTTGGGGGCTAATTATTACAATTATAGCAATCCGATAGATAAAAACAATGATAATTTTACCGATGTGACCCTTCAGGATCGAATTTCCTTATTCCAGAAATTCGATTTTAAACGTGATAACAACAAGCCTTTTTCGGTAGCTGCCCGGCTATTTTATGAAGATCGATGGGGAGGGGAGCTCCAATGGAATCCTTCTTTTAGGGGAGGTGATCAAGTATATGGCGAAAGTATTTATACCAATAGGTATGAGGTGCTGGGACTTTACCGACTTCCTTTCGAAGAGAAAATAGATTTCCAGTTTTCCTATTCCTATCATAACCAAAACTCGGTATATGGAAACACTCTTTATTTGGCCAAACAGCAAATTGGCTTTGGCCAATTGGTTTGGAATAAGAATTTCAAAAATCATGACATTCTTTTGGGAGCTGCCAGCCGATTTAATTACTATAATGACAACACCACGGCCACGGTTACTGCCGATGAGGTATGGATTCCTTCCGTTTTTGTGCAGGATGAAGTAGCGCTTTCAGAAAAACAGGCAGTGCTTCTTGGCGCAAGGTATGATTACGATCAACGTCATGGGTCTATTTTCACGCCCCGTTTTGCTTATCGTTTTAAACCTACGGAAAATGATATTTTCCGAATAAACGCTGGGAAAGGTTTTCGTGTGGTCAATCTTTTTACGGAAGAACACGCTGCCCTTACCGGCTCTCGGGAAGTGATTATTGAAGAGGCCTTGGAACCTGAAAAGTCTTTCAACGTAAACCTTAATTACCTGAAACGAATGTACACCTCCAATGGCATGATTTTTACTTTCGACACCTCTGCATGGTACACTTATTTTACCAATTCCATTATTCCGGATTACGATACCAATCCCAACCAAATCATTTATAAAAATTTAGATGGTTTTGCGACTTCAATGGGGGCGAGCTTTAATGTAGACGCTACTTTTGCGAGCGGCATTAAGGGATTATTGGGGTTCACGTACCAAGACGTTAGTAAAACGGAAAATGGGCAAAAAACCCAACAGATCCTTACCGAAAAGTATTCGGCTAATTGGGCCTTTTCCTATAAAAACTATGCGACCCATCTTACAGTGGATTATACCGGAAACCTTTACGGCCCCATGCGTTTGCCTTTATTGGGCGATTTAGATCCTAGAAGCGAATATTCGCCCGTTTGGAGTATTCAGAACATACAATTTACTTTCGATGGAATAGAGAACCTAGAATTCTATGGAGGGATTAAAAACCTTTTAAATTGGACGCCCAATCGTGGAAACCCGTTTATTATTGCGAGAGCAAACGACCCCTTCGATAAGGAGGTCACTTTTGACAATCAAGGAAATGTAGTGCCTACGGCTAATAACCCCTATGGCCTTACCTTTGATCCTTCTTACGTATACGCTCCAAATCAGGAAAGAAGGCTTTTTGTAGGATTGCGGTATACAATTCAATAAGTTTATTGCTGAAAGGCTTCCCAGTTGTCATCGGCCTTTTGTTGAAGCGCTTCTGGTCCTTCCTTGTTCCATTTTTTTAAGGTATTGACAAAAAGGGTGTCGTAAAAAAGGTATAATTTTCCATTGGAAATAAGGTAGGTTTCAGGATTAACGGAAACTTTTTCTCCACTTTTCCCCATAGCATACGCACAAAACCCGCCGTATTGTGGAAGATACTTCAAAGGGGCTTTTTCAAAATCCATCAAGTGATCGGCATTGGCAAACCAGAAAGTGACCCCTTCAAATTCTGAAGCAAACCCTTTCTCACCTTTCATGGGAGTTCCTTCAAAATAAGAAACGACGTCATATCCTTCCAAAGCAATTCCATCTTTAGCATAGATGGGTTCTTGACCAAAAGCGAATAAGGAAAGTAAGGTGAAATAGCTAACGAGGAATAAATTTTTCATACCATTTTAGTAGGTTTTTTTCTATAACCTTACTAAAATCCTCTTTCTTTTTGCAATTGTTCGTAGGCTTCTTGCACTTTTCTGAATTTTTCCTCAGCCCCTTTTCGATACACTTCATCCATGTGTTGCAGTTTATCGGGGTGGTATTTTTTCACCATTTCCCGATAGGCTTTTTTAATTTCGGGTACCGAGGCACTTCTTTCTACTTCCAGGATTTTATAGGCGCTGTCCGGATTTTTGAAAAACATGGCTTTGATACTTTCAAAATCGCGCATTTGGAGCCCCATATATCCAGCGATTTTAGAAATTTCCTGAACTTCAGAAGCGGAAACATGTCCATCGGCATTGGCAATACTGAATAAAAAATGTACGACCTGTAATCGGGATTCGTAGCGCATGCGCTGTCGGAAGAGTCCGCCGATACGTTGTGCCGAAATCTCCCGTTTTTTGATCACCTCATTAAATACTTTAAAAGTAGCGTTGGCGCGTTCTTTTCCGTAGGCTTGAACAAAGTATTGACGCACATAATCCAATTCACTTTGATTCACGGTGCCGTCGGCTTTAATCACTAAAGAGGCTAGGGACAATAAGTTGAGTTCGAAATCGGCCGGACTCACCCGATCCCGGGAAGAAGACGTGAAAATGGATCCTCTGGAAGATTTGGTTTTACCCAAATTCATATTGTCGAAAATGGTTCCTAATATAAATCCTAAAAAGGCTCCGGGAAGTCTAAAAAACGAATATCCTAAAATGGCCAACAACCAACGAATCATCTACAGTAATAAAAGAAATTAAAAACGAATGCAAAGATAGCCAATCTTAAAACTCTTTACATAGATTTAAGAAACTATCCGTTTTAAATTGGTTATCTTTGCCCCAAAATTGTTACACCTTAATAAAATTAATATATGTACCCAGCAGAATTAGTAAAACCGATGCGCGAAGATTTAACCAATATAGGTTTTACCGAACTTTTTACAGCAGATAACGTAGATGAAGCCATTCACCAAGACGGAACCGTATTGGTGGTCGTGAATTCAGTTTGTGGATGTGCTGCTGCCAATGCGCGTCCAGGAGCTCGTATTTCCCTTCAAAATACCAAAACCCCAGACCGTTTGGTCACGGTTTTTGCAGGGGTAGATTTTGAAGCCGTAGATGCAGCCAGAGCTTTAATGGTACCTTTCCCTCCAAGTTCCCCTTCCATGGCGTTGTTCAAGGATGGTGAGTTGGTGCACATGTTGGAAAGACATCACATTGAAGGAAGAAGCGCCGATATGATTGCCGAAAACCTGAAAGCCGCTTATAACGAGTATTGCTAATAAGCAAAACGAATTGATAAAAAACCACCTTTTTCGAGGTGGTTTTTTTATTTTTGATAACGATGAAAGCCCTTCAAAAAATATTGAGCTATCCTTTTTCCGTGCTATTCTATATTTTATTTGGAATTAGCTTGCTGGTTTTTGATCCCTTGCAGCGTCTTGGGATGGCCTTTTTTGGGTATCAGGCCCAAAAGAAAGCGGTAGGGTTGTTCAATGGGCTTACGGTGCTGTTTCTTCATGTTTTGGGAACAACATTTCAGTTTAAAATTGCTGAAAAGATCCCCAAAAATGTACCGATTATCATCGTGTCCAATCATCAAAGTATGTGGGACATCCCGCCTATAATCTGGTTTCTTCGGAAAATTCATCCTAAGTTTATTTCCAAGATTGAATTGGGGAAGGGCATTCCTACGGTTTCCTATAACCTTCGGAAGGGGGGGTCGGTATTGATTGACCGAAAAAATCCCAAACAAGCCACAGAGGCCATTAAAAAAGGGGCAGAATATATTTCAACCTATAATCGAAGCCTGGTCATTTATCCGGAAGGAACGCGAAGCAGGGATGGCGTTCCAAAACCTTTTAGGAAAAAAGGCTTACTTACATTATTTGAGCATGCACCCGATGCGTACGTGCTTCCCCTTAGTATTAGCAATTCCTGGAAATTGCAGCGCTGGGGTATGTTTCCAATTCCCATGTTTGTACGCCTAAATTTTTATGTGCACCCTGCGATGAAGGTTTCAGAATATGAGCCTTTACAACTTGTTGAAATCCTAGAAACAGCGATTGTTTCTAAAATAGAATCTTAGTTTCAATAGACAAACCGATCTAGTGTCACTTTATCCTGCTGATTCGAAAGATTGATCACCTTTACTTGTTGCGTTTCTTCCGGGGTTCCATAATTTTTGTAAATGGTATATTTTAAATAGGTAGGCGTTGCGGTTTCCGTTTGTGTAGTTTGCTTAATATTTACCATCCAATTCCCAAAGTCATTCTCTTCAATAATAAACTCCTTAAGTGCAAAACCTTGCGCAATTTCCTGTTCTATAAGTTCACTATTGTCAAAATAGGTATGCCACCAAGTGAAATATTTTTTCTTCGGACTCACAAATTGCACTTCAAACTCCGATTGGGGATTGGTATATTCCAATACAATTCGAATGTCTTTTTTGAAATTTGCTACCATAAATTCTGAAGGAATATTTTTATAGTCTATCTTATTTTTGTGATGGGAAATAAAACTCCGGAATTCATTAAAAATAATAGTTTCAATTGGGCTAAAGTCAATATTGGGAATGGTGTTGTAAATCATTTGTTTGTAAAGCGATGTGGCCAGCGAATACCTCCCCACTTCGGTATACATTTTTGCTAAATCACGATAAAGCTGAATATGGCTGGGATACTTTTCAATGGTGTGTTCTAAGACATAAATGGCATGTTTGTACATTTTCTTCTTTTCCAATGTGAAGGCTATCGTTTTGAGGATCCTAGGATTTTCCTTAGCCTGTTCGAATAAGTCGGAAAGAATTTGCTGTGCATATAAGTTCCCATATCTTGAAAAATAATGGGTGGTATTGATATAGAAGGGGACATTCCTATTTTCGGGGCGCTGTTTCAGATCTTCATAAATGGCTAAGGCCTCATCGGCAGTTTGGGCGCTTGATAGGGGGTCTAAATATTTCTTGGAATCCCCAGTAGTCGTTTCAGAAAGTATGGGAACCCTTTCATCATAGTCATTTCCTTTAATCAATGCTGTCGTTTCACGTTTGGGGGGGTTATAATCGGAGCCGTTTTTGGTTTTGATGGAAATTACCCCGTAAAACCCCTGTGACCCATACCGTACGTTGGAAGCAGTGCCTCGATAGAGGGAAATATCTGTAACCATATTGGGGTGGATGGCCCCCAATACACTCGCTTCTGTAGGAACTCCATCGACCAAGATCATGGCAGGGCCCCCATTAATTGATTGTGCTCTGGCAAATCCTACGGTAGGCTGAGTATCTAATCCAAACTGTCCTTGTACATTTACAAAGGGGATTTTCCGAAGCACTTGGTACATATCGACATCGCCAGGACTTATAAATCGTTCCCTATTTCGATCGACCCCATACCCTACAGCATTTTTATTTTTTTCACCCCATTGGGTCTGTATAGTTCCCTTTTTTTCAGCATTTTCTGCCTTGAGCCTTACTGCTTCCAATACTTCAGAGTTAGTGGTAAGGGTAATGGTTAAGGGAGTATTAGGGTCGAGAACTTTTACTCGCTTCGGATCTTTCATAAAGGCTGTGACCAGCAACTCCTTTTGAGTGGTGAGCGAGATTTGGAAAGCACCCTCCTCGTTGGTTTCCACTTCATTAAAAGTTCCTTTTTCAGCAACAATCGCATTCGGAACAGGAGTTCCATCTACGGAAATTACTTTACCATCTATATTGACTACGGACGGACTTGTTTGTCCATGCAAGGATATCAGTATACCATAGAAAATTAATAAAATAACGGTTTTCTTCATAACATCACTTTTTCCTAAGATACACAATTGATTGTAAGAATAATAATGATCTCCCTCGATATTCATAAATATCGACCCAAAGGGTGTCACTAACTAAAAGAGTTTATATTGGGGATTTCTTAATTGTAGAAAATGACTTCGTTCCAATGACGGCATGCCCTTGTTGTGGAGGTATTTTTTTCGCCCTAGAGTCATGGCATCCGCAATTTGTTTTGCAACCACTCCATCACCCTTTATGCGTTTTCCCCATCGGCTATCATTTAGCTTTCCATCGTGACATTCGGCTATTTGATGAAGAATTCTTTCGGCTCGATCGGGTATTGTTTTTCGCACCCAGTCTTCAAAAATAGAAGCAATTTGCCCATTTAATCTCACAACCGTATGGGAAACACCCAAGGCTCCCAGACTGGCTACTTTTTGGATAATGGGAAGGATTTCATGGCTATTTAGCGCGGGTATGACAGGCGCAATCATGACATTTACGGGAATGCCGTTTTCGGAAAGAACCGCAACAGTTTTTAAGCGATTTTTAATACTTGCAGTTCTTGGCTCTAAAATTCTTCGGGTTTCTTCTTGAAGGGTCGTGATGGAGATGTTTACGGAAATGATTTGGTATTGTGCCATTTCCTTTAAAATATCCAAATCCCTTAATATAAGAGCGTTTTTGGTGATGATACCTGTGGGATTTTTATATCGGAACATCCGTTTCAGGCATTCACGGGTAATTTCCAGTTTTTTTTCAATAGGCTGATAACAATCGGTATTTCCTGAAAACACAATCGTATTTCCTTGCCAGTTGGGGTTTCGGAGCTTTTGTTCCAACAAATCGGGGGCATTTTTTTTGACAAGGATTTTGCGTTCAAAATCCAATCCGGCACCATACCCCCAATATTCATGGCTATTTCGGGCATAACAATAAACACAGCCATGTTCACAACCTTGATAGGGATTGGCTGAAAAGCCCATCCCAATATCTGGGCTCTGCACCTTGTTCACAAAACTTTTCGGAAAAACTTCTAGGTATTGCGTTTTATTCGTATCGGCACTTTCTCCTTCAGATTCACAAAAATTAAGGTACTCGTCCAATACCTCATGCCGGTGCTCAAAAAAGCGATTGTGGGTTTGTTTTTGGGCGCCGCGGCCTTTAATAGGGGAAGACATAAATAACCTTGAGGTGTTGAACTTTCTCAAAGTTACTTTAAATATTGGAAATATTCCAAATTATATAGGAAATAATCCAATAATAATAAGAAAGCCATTTCTTACAATCATGAAATGGCTTTCCTTACTAAAAATGAACCTCAACAATTACTGCCAACCTCCGCCTAGGTTTCTATACATTGAAATACGGGCTAAAAGTTGTTCTTTTTTGGTTTCAACCAATTCAATTTTAGATTCAAGAGCATCTCTTTGGGTTAAGAGAACCTCCATATAATCTGCTCTGGCAGATCGAAATAACTTATTGGTGATATCAATGGACTTCGTTAATGCATTGACCTGATTTTCTTTTAATTCGTATTGTTTGTTTAGGTTCTGCATTTTGGATTGTTGATTGACGACTTCTATATAGGCATTTAAAATGGTTTTTTCATATTCAAAAATAGCCTGAAGTTGTTTGTCGGATGCATTAAGATAAGTGGCTTTGATTGCATTTCTATTAACAAGAGGTGCGACCATATCTCCCACCACCGAATAAAGTAATGACTCGGGTGTCTTGGTAAGATATTTTAAATTGAATGCTTCCAAACCCGCTCCTGCACGAATGGTAAATGACGGATAAAAATTGGCTTTAGCAGATTTTACATCCAATTTGGTAGCGGCCAACTCATATTCTGCCTTTCGAATGTCTGATCGGTTTCGCAACAATTGGGAGGGAATCCCCAAAAAAACCGTGTCCAGTTTTTTTTCAATAAAATCCTCTGAGTTTCTAAGAATTGGCTGCGGTGACCTACCAACCAAAAAGTTAATACGGTTTTCGGTTTCCACAATTTCCTGTTTTACTAAATACAATTCGTTTCGGTTTTTATAGACCTCTGCTTCAAGTCGTTGTACCCCAAGTTCGGTAGCTTTTGCGGCTTGTTTTTGAAGACGGACAGTTTTTAATCCGTCGTTCTGAAGCTTTAGGTTTTGTTCAATGATGAGCAACTTATTGTCTAAAGCCTCTAATTCAAAATATGCATCTGCTATTTCAGTAATAAGATTGGTTTTCATGAAATTTTGTCCTTCTACGGAAGACAAGTATTCCATGACAGCCGCTTTCTTCGAGTTGCGAAGTTTATTCCAAACATCCAATTCCCAAGAGGCAAAAACCCCTACCTGATAATTAGGTAGCGGTTCGGGGAATTCCTCCCCCGAACGTATCTCAGTGTTGGCATCATTTGCCCCTTGACTGGTATACCTTCCTACTTTTTCAACTTCCCCACCGGCAATTGCATTAACAAAAGGCAAGTATTCACCTTTTCTGGCACGAATTTCATTTTTAGACATATCTACCTGCATCATCATAATGTTCAGTTCTTGATTGTTTACCAAGGCCGAGTCAATCAATGTTTTAAGGTATTCGTCTTGAAAAAATTCATTCCAATTGATTAGCGCTGAATTAACCGTATCTTGAACGGCAATATTGCCGTAACTTTTAGGAAGGGAGTTATTCTCTTTACGTATATTTTTTGAAGGGATACAACTGGTCATAGATATTCCCAGTAAAAGAACGATTACCTTCCGTTTAGAAAAACGGATTTTATAAGCTAGATTATTTATTGTCATCACTTTTCATTAATTTTTTCAGTTTTTTACTCATTTTTTTCAAGCTTTTCTTCAAGGAACTTTCCTCTTCAGAATAGCGCATGAATTCTTCTGAAATAGGTTCGTGGTGCTCGTCTTTAATCAAGCTTCTCCCTTCTGCCATTTTTCCGAAGATGAAATACAATCCGGGGATCACCAAAACACCTATCATGGTTCCTATAAACATGCCTCCTAAAGAAGAGCCTCCAATAGTTCGATTTCCGATGGCACCAGCCCCCGTAGCAATTACTAATGGAATCAAGCCTGCAATAAAAGCAAAAGAGGTCATCAAAATAGGCCGAAATCGCATGCGCGCTCCTTCAATAGCTGACTCCAGAATAGAGGCACCTTGCCTGTTTTTTTGAACCGCAAATTCTACAATTAACACTGCATTTTTTCCTAGCAAACCTACCAGCATGATCACACCAATCTGTGCGTACACATCGTTGGAAAGCCCCATAATTTTCAGTAATAGGAAAGAACCGAAAACCCCTACCGGTAAGGATAGTAAAACAGCAAATGGCAGTAGGAAACTTTCATATTGAGCAGCCAAAACGAAGTAGACAAAGATGAGTACGATAGCAAAAATCACGATAGCATCATTCCCACGATTGGCTTCGTCGTAAGACAGTCCTTCCCAGGCGATGTCATAACCTCTTGGTAATTTTTCCTTAGCAACCTCTTGTATTGCTCCAATAGCATCGGCACTGGTGTAGCCTTTTGCTGGAAGCCCACGAATGGCAGCAGAATTGTATAGGTTGTATCTGGTAATCTCGTTAGGGCCGAGGGTTTTTTCCATTGTCATAAATGACGAATAAGGGACCATTTCCCCAGCCTCATTTTTTACGAATAACTGTTGTAAATCGGTAGGTAAGCTTCGGTATTCGGGTGCTGCTTGGGTATATACTTTAAAGAAGCGTCCAAACTTAATAAACCCTTGTTCATAGGTACTACCAATTAAAATGTTTAGGTTTTCCATGGCATTTCCAATAGAAACCCCTTTTTGCATGGCAGCTTTATTATTGATTTTCAACTCGTATTGGGGATAATTGGCTGCAAAAAAGGTGAACAATCCGCTCAATTCCTTGCGTTTTCCCAATTCTTCAAGAAACTCATTGTTGATCCTTTCAAATTCATGATAATCGGTACCATTGGTTTTATCTAATAACCGCAAAGAAAATCCTCCAGAAGAACCAAAACCAGGTACAGCTGGGGGTTCAAAGTATTCTATTACAGCACCTAGATCTTTCGATTCTTCTTCCAGTTTTTCCATGATTTCATGAACCGAGTGTTCTCTTTCAGACCAAGGTTTCAAGTTGATTAGGCAGGTACCGGCATTGGATCCCCGACCCTCTGTCATGATTTCGTATCCCGCTAGGGAAGACACCGATTCTAC
>CEQG01119351.1_pt1 | contig 130603 bp, 102 predicted proteins | sample 350301 | NCBI WGS metagenome assembly CEQG01 (sample SAMEA2621242, study PRJEB7988) | marine metagenome | isolation source: saline water (ENVO:00002010), including | reverse complement strand
TGAACCAAAATCAGACGTGTTGCCAGTTACACCATAGGCCAATTCCACAATGCGGATGCAAATTTAGCACAAACTTTGGGTTGCGCAAATAATTTTTTCAGAAAATATTGTGCGTTTTATTTCGTTAGTATTTTTTTACAAGCCCCTAAATATATTATTAGTAAATTCGCCACAACCAAAACAATCACTTTACATGGGCAATTTTAACTTCAGTAAATGGAATAAAATTACCGGTTGGTGTGTCTTTGCAATTGCATTGCTCACCTATTGGCTTACCGTAGAACCTACTGTAAGTTTTTGGGACGCCGGAGAATATATAACCACCGCCAGTAATCTTGAAGTGGGACACCCCCCAGGAGCTCCTTTATACCAACTTTTGGGAGCCTTCTTCTCTATTTTTGCAATGGAGCCCAGCAGTGTAGCCCTCACCATCAATTTAATGTCGGTTTTTTCTAGTGCTTTTACCATCCTTTTTATGTTTTGGTCGCTTACCATTCTCATGACCAATGTAGTTTCCAAAACCTCTGAAATTGAAAAAACAACAGCTATTGCTATTTTGGGTAGCTCGGCAGTTGGGGCTTTGGCTTTTACCTTTACCGATAGTTTTTGGTTTTCGGCTGTGGAAGCAGAAGTGTATGCGGCGGCGGCGTGTATTATGTCGATCATGTTTTATTGTGGCTTACGCTGGGAACGGGAAATGTTTACGCCTCGGGGAGACCGTTGGCTAATTCTTATTGCTTTTGTTATCGGACTTTCCTTTGGGGTGCATTTTATGGGATTACTGACGATTCCCGCTATTGGATTTCTATACTTCTTCAAAAGATACCCCAACGTTACTATCAAAAATTTCATCGTAGCCAATGTAGTCGTTGTCGCCATTCTGCTATTTATTTTTAAGCTGCTATTGCCAATGACCATGAAGTTTTTTAGTGCTTCGGAATTGTTTTTTGTAAACAACATAAGGCTTCCTTTTAACTCTGGAACCCTCATTGCCGCTTTGGTTTTTATTGCTTTATTCTATTTCGGATTGAAATACACCCGTAAGAGAAGCCTTACCGATGCCAATACTTTATTACTGTGCGTCCTCTTTATTTTTATAGGCTTTTCCAGTTGGTTGATGCTCCCCATTCGAGCCAATGCCGGAACCGTGATCAATGAAAACAACCCTAACAATGCCCGTGAATTATTGGCCTATTACAATCGGGAGCAATATCCTGAAACACACCTGTTCTACGGCCCTCAGTTTACAGAGGCTTATGTGGGGCTCGACCCACAAAACCCCTACAAAGACGACAAGCCTAAATATGAACAGGACGAAGCTTCCGGGAAGTACATTATCGTAAACGACTACAAAAACGCCGTGCAAAATACCGATGACGCCCAAAAAGCACCGCTTCCTAGAATGTGGAGTATGGAGCACGCTGGAAATTACCTCGGATTTACCAATGGCTTGGAGTTTGGGGTAAAACGACAGTACCGAAACGAACAACGACTTGTAGACGAAGTTTCCAAATTTAAGGAAGCCCATGCCAACGGTTTGGTAGATGGAGAAGATTACCACAAGTTTCTAAATCAGTTCGGTCCTTTTTTGGATATTAAAAAACCTTCTTTCATAGACAATATGAAGTTCATGTTTGTACATCAATTCAGTTATATGTACTGGAGGTATTTTATGTGGAATTTCGCGGGAAGGCAGAACGATGTCCAAGGCCAAGGGAGTGCCCTCAACGGAAATTGGATTAGCGGCATTAAATTTATCGATCAGTGGCATTTAGGATCGCAAGATAATTTACCTTCCGATTTAAAAGAAAACAAAGCAAGAAACACCTATTATTTCCTTCCGCTACTCCTTGGTATTCTTGGATTGGTTTTTCATGCCAAGAATGACAAAAAAAGCTTTTGGGTTTTAATGGTCTTTTTCCTCTTTACAGGACTTGCACTCAAAATATACCTCAACGAGAGACCTTACGAACCAAGGGAGCGTGACTACGCAGTTGTAGGATCTTTTTATGTATTTGCCATGTGGATTGGCTTTGGCGCTTTTGCTCTTTTTGAATTGGCAAAGGAATATCTAAAGCCTAAAACAGCCTTACCTATTACCCTTGCAATTTCAGCATTGGCAGCACCTATAATTTTAGCGACTCAAAACTGGGACGACCATGATCGTTCTAACCGTTATACTGCAAACTCCATGGGAAGAATGTATTTGGATTCTTGCGATGAAGATGCCATTCTGTTTACCATTGGGGACAATGATACTTTTGCACTCTGGTACCAACAAAACGTAGAACAGTACCGGCAAGACGTTCGGATTGTAAATACAAGTTTATTTCAAACCGATTGGTATATAGACGATATGAAGAAAAAAGCTTTCGATAGCGATCCCATTCCTTCTCAACTAAAACACGAACAGTACCGCTATGGTGTAAGGGATGTAATTGCTTTTGCAGAAGCTACCGAAGATACGATAGATATTAAAACCTGGATGAACTGGGTGGCGAGCGAAGACCCTAGAACGAAGGTAGAGCTTAATAGCGGACAATTTATTAGTTCTTTCCCTTCCAAACACATTCGCATTCCTGTAGACAAAGAAGCCGTTCTGAAAAATGGGATCGTAGACCCTAAAGATGCCGACAATATTGTTCCCTATATAGACATTCATTTAAAAGGTGATTTTGTTTATAAAAACCGAATGTTGATGCTGGATATTATTGCCAACAATAACTGGGAACGGCCTATCTATTTTAGTGGCGGCGCCTTTGGTGACGACGATTACCTATGGATGAAAGACTACCTACAACTGGACGGAGTGGTCTATAAATTAGTACCTATAAGGACTCCTGTTGACCCAAAAAATCCTTTCGATATGGGCCGAATCAATACGGATAAAATGTATGATATTGTCATGGACTGGGATTGGGGCAATAGTGGAAATCCAGATATTTATCACGATACGGAAACCCGTCGTAATAGCATAACCTACCGAAGCAATTTAGCTCGTTTAGCCGACCAACTTATTCAAGAGGGGAAAAATGATAAGGCGGAAGAAGTATTGGACTTGGCCATGGAAAAAATGCCCGTCAAATATTTTGAATATTATTCTTTACTTGAGCCTTTCGTATTAAGCTATTATGAAATTGATAAGCCCGAAAAAGCGCGTAAGGTTTTTGAAGCAACCGCAAAAAAACACCAAGAATGGGTTGCCTTTTACGGGACTATGAAAGCTTCCGAACAAGGGGAAAATCTAGAAGAAATCTATTCCAAATTAAATCAATATGAAGGTTTAATGGAAATTGTATATGCCTATGATACCGATCAATATTACAAGGCACAAAAAAAGATTTTTGTAAATCACCTACAACCCTTTAGAGGGCTTTTCTCCCGTTTGGGAATGGATATTGACGAAGAATTTCTTCAGAAGGAACGCATCACCGAACAAATGCTGGACTCACTTTTTAAAGATTCTTTACCCGAATAACAATGCCTTTTCAGCTGGTTAAAATGCCCAAATTCGTAACTTGGTTGTACCCCAAACGGATTTGGGCATTTTCGGGCTCCCAAAACAAAGTATATCTCACGTTTGATGATGGTCCAATTCCGGAAGTGACTCCTTGGGTGTTGAAAACCCTTCGGGAATATCGGGCCAAAGCTACTTTTTTTTGTATCGGGGAAAATATTCAGAAACATCCTGAGCTATTTCAAAAACTGCTTTCAGAAGGACATGCCATAGGGAACCACACCTTTCACCACCTAAAAGGAACCAAAACTTCTTTGAAGGGCTATTTGGAAGATGTTGCATTAGGACAGGATCAAATTGCAAAACATACAACCCAAAACCCTAAAAAACCGAAACTTTTTCGCCCGCCTTATGGAAGAATGACGCATTCACAAGCGAAATCCCTTTTATGGGAAGAATACCAAATAATTATGTGGACCGTACTTAGTTATGATTGGGACTTAAAGGTGAGCCCTGAACAATGCCTTCAAAATGTAATAAAAAACCTGCAACCCGGAAGTATTGTCGTGTTTCACGATAGCTTAAAAGCCAAGAACAACCTAGAATTTGCACTCCCTAAAGTGCTAGCTTATATTCGAGAAAAAGGGTGGGAATGTGCTACTCTATAGGTTCTACAGGGCGCACCATTAGCTCTTCTATTCCTCTTTCCACATACTCATTCACCACAATATCGGGTTGCTCTTGTTCTATGATTCTTGCCTCAAATCTATTTTGACGGATTATCACCACCTCCCCAAAACTTTCCTTTAGGAATTTTTGCCACCAAGTTCCAAAAGAATCCCCCAAAACCAGAATCTTCAAATTATTTACATTGCTCTTATAACGGTATTCGTAACGCAATGGGTCTTGATTGTAAAAATCGGGTATGCATAATTCGGAAGCGACTTTCTTACCTTTTGGAGACTTGATATGCAATACTGGGGCTTCTTCCCTTCTCTGCGTTCGCAACATTCTGGCAAGGTCTCTCCGGGTATATTTTAAGGGCTCCACAGTAAAATCTGCTTCGGAAAGCATGCGTACTTGAGGAAAATCTTTTTTTATAGCTGTCAATAACTGACAATACGCATAGTAAGCGCCAAGTTCATTCCAGTGGGTATCGGTTTTGAAGTAAAGTCCTTTCTCTTTTTGTTTGATCAAGGTATCTGAAAGGTCAATGATCGAAAATCCTTTACTGTTGAAATAATTAACAGTTTGTACCCTTTTGGTGGTATCTGTCCCTTTCCGAATAGGAATCTTTTCATCATAAATAGTAAGCTTATTAGGGGCTATGGCAATGTAATAGGCAATGCCCCTTTCCTTCAACCATCGCTGTTTCGAAAAAACCTGTTTGTCCATCAATTTAAAATGCCCCCCTCGAAACAAGTCGTATCCTTTCGATTCGGAAAAAGCCATGGAAAAGTCATCCCCCAAAAAGAGGTAATCGTCATCGCCTTCCAAAACTTTGTTAGGAATAGGGTTAATCGCAAAAAGATTCGACTCAAAATAACGGTAAGCATCAAAGAAGTCGGATTCAAGCGTAAATCGCTTTTTATAAAGGGTGTCTACCTCATCTTTATACCAAACTAGTTTTCTAAAGTTGGACTTTATCGACAAGTAATCAGGTTCCGAAGTTCCAGGGTAAAAATTTTCAAACGTAGGGAAACCTTGGGTTTCTTTTATTTTTTTCCCTTCTAAGTTTTTTCTACTCAGTTGCAAATAGGCAACAAAGAATATAACCCCTAAAAACCCTATGACCGATATGTACTTATCCCATTTCATCAAAATCTAAAATAAATAAAAGGATTATAGGATTCAGACCCTACATATATTACGCATAAAAAGAATAAAGCACCCAACATTAAGGGTTTTACAAAAGGTATTTTATACTTTGCTATTACCCCATTGATGTAGTGATAAAGAGGAGTGGATAGCAGTATTGCGATGCCTAAAAATACCCAGGTTTTATCATTAAATTGAAAATATAATAATTGATCGCTCACAAGGGTATTGCCTTGGCTAGGTTCTATAAACATCCACTGAAGGTAACACTTTGCTGCATTTAGGTCTTCTACCCTAAAAAATACCCAGCCTACCATAACCACAAGTAAGGTATATAAGTGCTGAATGGGCCTTCCTAGAAACCGAAGTACCTTATCGAACCCCATACGTTCCAATACAATAAACACCCCATGAAACAATCCCCAAACCACAAAATTCCAACTCGCCCCATGCCATAAACCCGTCACAAAAAACACGATGAAAAGATTTAAATAAGTAATTATTTTTCCTTTTCGGTTTCCACCTAAGGAAATATATAAATAGTCCCGAAACCAGCTAGAAAGCGAGATGTGCCACCTTCTCCAAAAATCCCGGATATTTCTTGCTATATAAGGATAATTGAAATTTTCCAAAAAATCAAAACCAAACATTTTCCCCAACCCAATGGCCATATCCGAATACCCTGAAAAATCGAAATAAATTTGAAATGTATAAGCAATAACCGCCAACCAAATTACGGGACTTGACACCTCTTCCATGGGCGTTTCAAAAATAGCATCGGCCACCGAAGCAAACGTATTGGCAATAAGTACTTTTTTTGCCAGTCCTATGATAAACCGTTCTACTCCTTCGTAAAATTTTGAGAAAGAGTGTTTCCGTTTTTGCAACTGGTTATTGATATCGGCATAGCGAACAATGGGGCCCGCCACTAACTGTGGAAACATGGTGACATAGGCTGCAAAATCGATAAAGCTTCGATTGGCTGCCACCTTTCCACGATAGACATCAATGGTATAGGAAAGCGTTTGAAACGTGTAAAAACTAATTCCTAAAGGAAGAAATATAGACGGAAGGTTTTCAAAGAAAACCCCTTTATAACCTAAAGTGCTGGCTAGTAAATGAAGGTTGTCGAAGGTAAAATTAAAATACTTAAAAAATCCCAGTAGCGAGACATTGGTGAGAATAGAGAGCCAAAGACCAACTTTACGATACCCCCTTTCAATGATTTTTCCCGCAAAGAAGTCTACAACACATGAAAAAAGCATCACCAACACCAACTCATTCTCCCCCCAAGCATAAAAAAACAAGCTTGCTAAAAAAAGAAAAAGCGTTTTCAGCTTTTTAGGCATTAGATAATAGCCCAGCAGAACTAACGGTAAGAATAAAAATAGAAAGATGGAACTACTAAAAACCAAATAAGCGTTCTTAAGAAAATTAGATTACCAATTATACATACTCCTTCACAAGACCAATAAGGGTATTGGCATCTTGCTCCCCACTTTGGCGCCATTTCATTTCGCCATCTTTGTAAATCATTAGCGTTGGTAATCCTTTCACTCGAAGGGCTTCAGAGAGTTCTTGGTTTTTTTCAATGTCAATTTTAATCACTCTTGCTTTATCCCCCAAAGCGGCAGCTACGTCTCGCAACACAGGATGCATATCTTTGCAAGCTTGGTCCCATTCTGCATAAAAATCCAGTAAAACGGGAACGTGGGTTTGAATTAATTCTCCAAATTTTGACATAGGTTGGAACAATTTTTAAACAAATGCTATCTACAAATATAACATTTCCCTTTAATTACGTATCATTTCGGCGTTTTTTAAGTTGGATCACCGTTACTTCTGGCCAAATTCCAACACGTCCAGGATATCCTATAAATCCGAACCCTCTATTCACATTAATAAAGCGACCAATATTTTCATAAATACCTGCCCATGTTTCATAGCGGTATTTTACAGGACTCCACTTAAACCAACCGGGGATTTCCACCCCAAACTGCATGCCGTGGGTATGCCCTGAAAGTGTAAGATGGAAGTTTCTATCGTCTTCTTTCACTTGTTCGGTCCAGTGTGAGGGGTCATGGCTCATCAATATTTTAAAATCGGTGGTTGAAACCCCTTCACAAGCTTTCTCTAAATCGCCTGCCTTTTTAAAGCCGCCCGCTCCCCAATTTTCCACACCTATTAATTTTATTTCCTCATCATTCTTCGATATCGACACATGTTCATTCAATAATAATTGCCATCCCATTTCTTTTTGAAGGTCTTTTAATTGCTGAAGGTTTTGTTCCTTGGCCGCTTCGGAAGGCCATTCAACATAATCGCCATAGTCATGATTCCCCAACACCGAAAAAACCCCATCTGAAGCAGAAAGCTTCGAAAAATGTGCTTTCCAAGGAAGCATTTCGTCTGCCATATTATTCACTAAATCGCCCGTAAAAAGTATGAGGTCGCTTTTTTGCTCATTAATTAGTTCGATTCCGTATGCTACTTTTTTTTCATTGTCGAAACTTCCACTATGTACATCACTTATTTGTGTAATGGTATAACCATCGAAAGCTTCCGGTAGGTCATCAAACTCCAAAGCGTATTTTAAAACTTTGTAGTTATATTTCCCTCGGTACATTCCGTATAACAGGGAAGCAAAAGGAATCGCGGCCACTCCTAATGCTAAAGTGCTTACAAAGCGCCTCCTGGAAGGCAAATAAAATCCTTGATCGCTTCCCGCCAATTTTGAAAATAATCCAACGCCAAATCGGATGATATCTTCCCCAAACATAAAGATGATCAAAAACAGCTTCGGAACAAAAAAAGCAAGGAAAACCCCAAAGGTGTACATCCGCACGGGAGTCATCTGCCTGCCATGAACCCCTCCGGTTAACTGATATATGAAAAAAGCCAATAATCCTGCAGAAATGATAAAATAAATCCATTGCACCCATGGATTTTTGGTGAGGGTTCGAATAGCCTGAAAAGCATAAATTTCAATCAGGAAATAAATGGCAATAAAGATAATCCAACGAAGCATACAGCAGTTTTAATGGATAAAGATAATAGCTTTGATCTATCCTTACAGTAATTCCTCTTTTTTTTAACTCGATTTTGTAACTTTCCCCTCTTAGATACTAAATATGAAGCGAAGAACCTTTATTCAAAATACGGCGCTGGGAAGTTTTGGCGTAGTGGCAGGAACCGCAGTAATGGCCTGTCAGGAAAAAACTTCAGAAACCAATTCAAAGAATGTACTCCCTAATACCAATTCCCCTTTGGTAATTGCTACGTGGAATGTCCCCGAAGCTACTGGAAAAGCCTGGGAGATTATTGAAAAAGGAGGTACTTCACTGGATGCTATTGAACAAGGTTGTAATGTTGAGGAAGCTAATGCTGAAGGCCAAAGTGTGGGCATTGGCGGACTTCCAGATCGGGATGGAAACGTAACACTGGATGCTTGTATAATGGATTCTGAAGGAAATTATGGCGCGGTGGTTTACCTGCAAAATATCAAACACCCTATTTCAGTAGCACGAAAAGTAATGGAAAACACTCCCCATGTGATTCTTGCAGGAAAAGGGGCCGAACAATTTGCCCTTTCTGAAGGCTTTCAGAAAGAAAACCTTTTAACGGAAGCTTCCAAAAAAGCTTGGGAAGAATGGAAAATAAAGAGTGAGTACCAACCCATTATCAATATCGAAAATCACGATACCATTGGAATGTTGGCTATTGATAAAAACGGGGATATTTCTGGGGGTTGTACAACCAGCGGACTCGCGTACAAAATGGCGGGACGTGTAGGCGATTCGCCTATTATTGGCTCGGGACTGTTTATAGATAATGAAGTAGGGGGTGCCACTGCTACCGGACTTGGGGAGGAAGTCTTAAAAACCGTAGGCAGTTTTTTAATTGTAGAACTCATGCGGCAAGGAAAATCACCCCAAGAAGCCTGTGAAGAAGCCATTCGTAGGATTGTATCAAAAAACCCCAATCATAAAGATTTTCAGGTAGGCTACATTGCCCTAAACAAGAAAGGAGAGACTGGATTTTACAGTATTCACAAAGGGTTTTCCGTGACCCAATTTTTGGAAGGATCGCAAGCTCAAATCCCTTCTAATCACTTCCTTGATTAATTTTAACTATTTTATTTTCAAAAAGTTAAATAACCACTAATACTACGTGAAAACACGTAATTTTTTCACAAAACCAAAAAAAAGAGAGGCTATTCACTAAATTTTAATAGCTTTGTAGAACATAAGTAGGTTGATCCCTACGGGGGTTAATCAAATTTGGGGCGAAAAGTCATCACTTTGTGATGGCTTTTCTATTTTATCCATCTTCTAATCAAGGAATTCCCTTAATTTTTAAAATCAATGATTTCATAGAGCTTAAAATCTTTTAGCTGATTTAAGTTTGTAATCCCATTCTTACCAGCCATGTCTTGCCTACTTAGCTACGGTTTTAAACTCAAAACCCTTAGTTATGAAAGCAAAAATTGTATTTGCCCTTCTATTAGTTTTTTCTACCACAGAATTCTTTGCACAAGTGGGAATCGGTAATACCAATCCTAATGCCACCTTGGATATTTCTGCAAGTAATGCAACCAGTCCGACTAATGAAGATGGGCTCTTGATTCCCAGAATTGACGAGTTCCCTGTTGTTGACCCTGGGGCTCCACAAGATGGAATGATGGTTTTTGTCACTGGAAACGGCAGCGCTTCTGAAGGCTTTTACTATTGGGATAACGCGACCACTTCTTGGGTTTCCTTTGCAGGAGGGGTTAATACTCAAAACACCCTAGATGAAGCTTATGATGAAGGAGGTCCTGGTGCGGGAAGAACCATCACTGCCGACAATGGTGCTGTAGTTATTGAAGACAATGGAGGACTTCGGGTAGAAAGTACCAACGAAACCCACATGCTCTTTGTTGATGGGGTTGATGACGCCATAGGAATTGGAGAAAATAGTCCTGTAAGCCCCATTCATATTGGAAAAACAACCAGTTTTGATACCAGTTATGCCAATACCGGTCAAGATGGGCTGTTTGTAGACGGAGGAAGTGGGGGTGGAATCAATGGATTTGGAGGATCCATTGGGTTTGGACCTTCTGCAACTGTAAGGAAAGGACAGCGAAAAGCTGCAATTGCTGCCGTACAAACAGCAAATGATGAAGATTTGTTAGGACTTGCATTTTTTGTCCACGGAAACAACATCAATATGTCTCCCATGGTAGAAGGAATGCGCCTTACCCATGAAAGATTCCTTGGAATTAACAATAATGACCCTTCCGCAAACTTAGATGTGGTAGGTTCCTTGCAATTTGTAGATGGAAATGAAAGTACGGGCTATGTATTAAGTTCAGATGCCGCAGGAAATGCTTCCTGGACAGACCCAAGCACCCTATTGACTCAAGATGCGGATTTTTATCAAATCGGCACTTCTTCTGCACCTACTAATATTTCAGATGACATCTATACCCTAGGAAATGTAAAAATTGGTTCTGCAACTTCAGTGACAGATCGTTTACATGTAAACAATCCCGTTGATGAAACTTTTTCAGGATTACGCATCGTTAGTACAGGTGATAATCCATCAAATATCACCTATGGACTCTATAATCAAGCAACGATAGGAGATGTACTGAGATTTTCCAACAACTATAATGCCGTTACTGGGTCTAGTGATGCTACCATTCGCCTTATTGAAAATCAAATTTCCAATACGGGAACAGGTGAAAAAACAGCCCTATATAATGAATTCAATCTTGGGGCTCCTGAAGGAAACAAAGTTGGAGTTCACAATCGCTTTGAAGGAGGGGACAATAATATTACTGGTATTTTTACACAAGCCCCTGGAGCTTGGGCCGTTGATGGCACCCTGATAGGCGTAGACAATGATTTGAATGCATCTGGCGATGGGGTACGCTATGGGGTTAGAACAACGATAAGTAGTAGTGCTACGGGAACAGGAATTAAATATGCTTCCTACAACTTTATTGATAGTGGCGCTGGTGGAACCCACTATGGTGTATATAGTAGGGCAGAAAATACTAGTGGCTATGCAGGTTATTTTAGAGGACGTTTTTCCCTTGGGGCGGCAGGCATTAACCGATACTTTATGCCAGAAACAGATGGTACCGCTGGACAGGTAATGACTACCAACGGAGCTGGTACGGTAAGCTTTCAGGATGTGGCTGGGGATGATACCGATTGGTACGTGCAAGGAGGAACTACAGCTTCCACGAGTATTACAGACGACATCTATACTCAAGGAAATGTAGCTATTGGAAATACCACAAGCACTGGAACTACCCTATATGTAGAAACAGACCCTTCAGTTAACACCACTTCAATTTCTTCAGTTTTAAGTGCAGCAAGTGCAGGAATTGTTACAGGTATTGAAAATAACGCAACGGTAAATGGAACAGCAACTGCCTATTTAAATCGCAACTATATTGGTGGATCAAGTTCAAGTTCCGGAACAAGAGCAATTTTTAATACGTTTGCTGGTGGTGGAGGTGGCACAAAAACGGGGATGTACAATTTCTTTACGTTCGGGTTTTCAGGTAACGCAAGAGGTGTTGAAAATAATTTTTCCAATACGGGTATTTCATCAGCTTTAGGGTTATACAATACTTTTACTACCACAGCAAGCACAGCTACTGCAACCGGGGTATACAACATAGCTACCAGCAGTTTGACAGCTAACACCCTTTATGGAAACAGGACCCTATTTACTGGTGCTACTGTATCTAACGAAGCATACGGAAGCTATAACTTTGTAGCTACTACAGGAACAGATTATGGACTGTATGCACAAGTTAATAATAACGCCACAGATTATGCTGCCTTTCTTTCGGGAAGGGTCTCTTTAGGGCACGATCCTGTCTCAAACCGTTATTTTATGCCTGGTACAGATGGTACTGCTGGACAGGTTATGACCACAGATGGTGCAGGAAACCTATCCTTCCAAACTTTTTCGGTAGCAGCGAATACCCTAGATGAAGCTTACGATGAAGGGGGTGCTGGGGCAGGGAGAACTATCACGGCAGACGCAGGAGCCGTAACCGTTGCAGGCCAAGATGGCTTTTTTGTTACTGGGGCTGGCTATGGTGCTTCGGGAACAGCTATGCCGATCCTAGGAGAAGGAGCTAGAATGTTTTTTGATCCAAGTACTGCAGCCTTCAGAGCTGGTGAAGTACGGGGTGATTTTGGATCTTTCGACGATAATGTCTGGGATCAAGGTAATTTAGGGGACTATTCTATAGCTATGGGCCTTAATCCTGAAGCCACTGCCGACAATAGTATTGCATTAGGAAGTTTAGCAAACTCTAGCTCAACCAACGCAGTAGCCATTGGAAGCAACACCGTGGCTTCCAATATTGGTTCATTGGCACTAGGAAGTAGCACAACGGCTTCAGGACAATACGCTACCGCAGCTGGTTTTGCCTCTCAAGCAAGTGGTAATTATTCATTTGCCATAGGAAGACAAGTGGATGCACCCTCTTATGGTGAAGTAGCTGTTGGGATGTTTCCCACTACCTATACACCTTCGAGTACCACATCCTTTGTTGATACTGACCGATTATTTACGGTAGCCAATGGAAATGTTACAAGTGTAATCACTAGATCCAACGCACTTACTATCTATAAAAGTGGTTTGATGAATATCAATGACGAATACAATATGCCTTTAACAGACGGTACTGTTGGCCAAGTCATGACCACCGACGGTGCTGGGAATGTTACTTTTCAAACTCCTTCCCCGGAAAGCACTACTGCCAGCAATGGGCTTACTGAAGCAGGAGATGATATTCAACTTGGAGGAACTTTGACACAAGTAACCTCCATAAATCAAGATAGTTACAATTTGAATTTCATCGGTAGTAATACCGGAAATATAAATATATTACAAACAGGAACCAGTGACCGTGGACTAAACATATCCAAATCGGACAATCTTTCGGGATTCAGTTATGGCCTCTATGTAAACAAGACTTCTAGTGGAACTGGCAGAAGTCATGCTATCTACAATTTTGTGGATGGTACTGGAACCGGTCAAAAATACGGCGTATTTAATCGTATAAATACAGCCTCCGATGGCAGCCAGTATGGTACAAGAAACTGGCTCTCTGGAGATACTCCAGCCACGCAATTTGGGACCTTCAATAATTTGGACAACAATGGAACCGGAAATACATATGGAGTATATAATGGCATGAGAGTAACAAACGCTAGCAATGCTTTTGGGGTGTATAATGAATTTAATACAGCAAACTCATCTTTTAGCTTAGCTGCTGGGGTAAGAAACCGTTTTACTGCTGGAACCCCTGGCAGTAACGGAATGGCTGGAGTATATACAGATTTTGATATTTCCAACAATGGAGATCTCTACGGTAACAGGACAGAATTTGCAGGGACTGCAACCGGCACCGGAAATAAATATGGAACCTACAACGTAATATCTTCAGGTGCAGGAGGAAACCATTATGGGACCTACAACAATGTTAATGTATCTAGTGGCTGGGCCGGATATTTTTTAGGTAAAAATTATATTTCTGAAGGCCTGGGAATCAACAATCCCAATCCAGATGGGAGATTAGATATCATACACAATAGTACGGGTGGGAACTCCCCACATATCATGTTAACGGCTCAAAATGCCGATTCAGGAACCCGAATAACTTTTGACAATGCTGCTGAAACCACAAACAATTGGGTCCTCTTTGCCCGAGCCGATGACACGTCTGGCGATGGCGTTCTCAATTTTTTCTCCAGCGATATCTCAAGCAATATTCTTCGATTGGAGAGTGATGGAAAAGTTGGCATTATGAGAAATCCCACGACCAATGCATTGGAAGTAGGTGGAGATGCTTCCAAAACAACAGCTGGTTCATGGGCGGCTAATAGTGACCGCCGTTTAAAGACAAATATTGAAGGGATTAGTGGAAAAACAGCCTTAGAAAAAATCCATCAGATGCGAGGGGTTACTTATTTTTGGAACGATGATAAAACTGGAATCGATAGACCCGAAAGCCTTCAGTACGGATTTATTGCTCAGGAATTAATGCAAGTCTTCCCAGATAAAGTAACCAAAGATAATCTTGGGTTTTATCAAACTGCTTATGGCGATTATGACCCTATTTTTGTAGAAGCGATAAAGGAGCTGAACACCAAAATAGACAACCTTGAATCTGAAAATGAACAATTAAAACAACAACTTCAACAATACAAATCCCTAGAAGCACGAATAAGTGCTTTGGAAGGAGACAAAACGGCCCCGGCTTCTGAAACGGCTACCCTTTCAGAAGAAAAAGAATAATTGAATATCGTTTCGATTATGTTTTGAGTTTGAATTAAGGCTGCGTGGGGCGCGGCCTTTTTTTATCTAAAAATGATTATCTTGGGATAAACTTTCACTTCTTGAAACTACAGTCTACCCTTTTTACAATCCTCTTTCTTAGCTATTTTCTGACCTTCGCTCAAGATAAAAAAACTTCAGAAGCACAAAAACTTCAGCAAGTACAGGAATGGGTAGATACCGCTTGGGAGTATACCTTGGAAAACAATGACAGTTCGCTAGTGTTTTCAAATAAAGCGCTTCATTTTTCAGAAAAAAACAACCTCTACCTAGGGCAAGTACTCTCTAAAGAATCCATGGGGCTGTATCACGAAATTGTGACGGGGGATATTGAAAAAGCCAGCAAACTGTATTTTGAAGCCATTGATTTATGCGAAACCCATGATCTAGATTACATTGCTTCCATATTTCATTCGTTGGGGATCATGTTCCATACCACAGACAACTATGAAAATGCCCAACAATACTATACACTATCCTTAGAAAAAGCACGGGAACAACAAGATTCGTTGTTGATCAAGAAATGCCTCATTAATTTGGGTTCGGTGAATTCCTCCCTCAATCAATACGATAAAGCTGAAGCGTATATGAAAGAGAGTTTGGAAATTCCGCTTCGGAAGGAAATGGATTACGCCACCTATGGCAATTTGGGGTACCTCTACGTAAAAGAAGAACGATTTGATGAAGCCATTTCCGTTTTACTGAAAGCTACTAAAGAAACCGAAGACAATCCCGGGGCAGACCTCAACTTGTATTTTTTATTGCATGCCAAAACCATGGCCAAGGATTCCTCAAACATGAAACTCCCATTGCAACGTGCAAAAAACGCGGCAGCCAGTGGAAACTACGGATTGCGGGACCAAAGTCTATTGCTTCGAAATATAGCCGATTACTTAGCTTTTATTGGCAAATATGAAGAAGCGCTTTCTTATCGGGACCAATACATACAGGTTTTTGAGGAAATCAAGGAAAAGCAACGCGACCAAATTGTATTGGAAACCGAAGCCAAATATGAAACTGAAAAAAAAGATGCGCAGCTTCAGCTCTTAGCATTGGAGAATGAAAAAGCAGAGCAACAACAAAAATTGTATTTATACCTTGCCATTGCGGGAATTTGCATGGCTGCACTTATTGGTTTCTTCTTCTATAAAAACCAGAAAAAGAACCAGTTGCTGGCCAAACAAAAGCAATTGCTTGAAGTAGCCGTAGATGAAAAAAATGTCCTGCTGAAGGAAACCCACCATCGGGTAAAAAACAGTTTTCAGATTGTTTCTTCCCTACTCTACCTTCAATCTGAAAACTTACAAGACTCTGATGCCCAGAAAGCCCTTCAGGAAGCGCAAAACAGGGTACGTTCTATGGTCCTGATTCATCAAAAGCTCTACTCTAAAGAGCAATTGATAGGAATTGATACGGAAGAATATCTTACCGATTTAGTGAAAGACATTTTGGAAAGTCATCAGGATGCTTCCCAGCAAATACATTCAGAAATCCATATAGACCCCTTAGTATTGGACATCGAGACCATTACACCTTTGGGATTGATTGTGAATGAGCTGGTCACCAATGTTTTGAAACATGCGTTTACTACTTCAGAAAATAACATGCAGCTAGACCTAAAACTTCAAAAAAAAGAAACTATTTTGGTTTTAGAAGTACAGGATAATGGGAAGGGAATGCCTTCAGAAATTAAGGAAAGTTCGTTTGGCATCCAACTTATAAAATCATTGGCGAAAAAACTAAAAGGGCAGTTAACCTATTCCAAGAATCGGCCACAAGGTACCATTGCTAGGTTGGAGATACACCGTTACAATGAATTATAGCTTCCCTAAATTTATCACCCCATTCACTAAAAATATTGAATAGAAACCTAAAGGATGGCTAGTTTTCAGCAAAATGACCAAAAACACCCTATGAAAGCCTTAACCGTTTTTATTGTTGAAGACGAACCCTTAATAGTAGCCACCATTGAAACCGCGCTAAAAAAGCAAGGCTTCAAAGTTTTGGGGGATTGTGACGAAATGAAGGAATCCCTGCTTCTTATAGATAAACTTCAACCCGATCTGGTTTTGGTAGACATTCACTTGGAAGGGCTAAAGGATGGAGTTGATCTTGCTTTGGAATTGGATAAAAGGAAACAACCCTATTTATTTCTTACATCGCAAACCGACCCGCAAACCATCGCACGTGTGAAGCAAACCAAACCATTGGGTTTTATTGTAAAACCCTTTACTGAAAATGGCCTTCGCAGTAATATTGAGTTGGCTTGGCATAACTTCTCTTTAACCGAAGAAGATTATTTATTGATTAAAAGTGACGGTAAACTTCATAAAATCAATCAGGCTAGCATCACTTATTTAAAAGCCTTTGATAATTATTGTTATGTCCACACGACTTCCCAACAGTATTTAGTGCCCCACACCCTGAAACACATGGCTGAAAAACTAAATCCAAAATACTTCATCAAAACACATCGTTCGTATGTAGTTAATGTGCGTAGGGTTTCCCAAATGGAAACTAACTCCATAACGCTTTCAGAAGAAAAGATTCCGTTAAGTGGCGGTCAAAAAGAAACTGTGAAAAAAAAACTGCTCGAGCTGTAAGATTCCCACTCCAGAATTTATTCACTAAAAAAATGGTCTTGCCCACTAAATGGAACAAAACTTTTTTTTGAGGTTCCCTTAGATTTATACATCCAAATCCTACCCTACCAAACTTAACCTACAGCTTGGTTGCTCAAAATATAAAACCATGAAGACAATTTTTTCAGTAATAATGGGCATTTGCTTTTCCAGTATGTTTGCCCAAGTAGGCATAGGAACCACCAACCCAGAAGGAGCTTTGGATATCACCTCTACAAATATGGGGTTAGTAATACCCAGAGTTCCTAGTTTGGAAGTTCTTACAGATGGTAACGGAAACCCTCCTGTTAATGGGACGGTTATTTATGATGAATTTAGAAATAAAACGTGTTTCAAAATAAATGGCAAATGGGCCTGTACAGGTTTTGACTCGACTGGGAGTATCGTAACAGAAGAAGAAATCCCCATAGAAACCAATAATTGCACCTATATAAAAGCCTCTACACCGGGTACTTCAGACACCTTTGGAAATTTGGTAAAGATGAGTGATGACGGCAACTATTTGGTAGTAGCATCGCCTGATGAGGACAGTAATACGACAGGTATTAATGGCGACGAAACAAATAATTCGGCAGGGAGTTCTGGAGCCGTATATGTATTTGTAAAATCGGGAGCTACTTGGAGCCAACAAGCCTATATTAAAGCTTCCAACACCAATTCCAATGATTATTTTGGGATTTCTATAAGCATTACTAGTGATGGTTCAAGAATTGCTGTGGGTGCTTATGGAGAATCGAGTAATGCCACAGGTATAAATGGTGATGAAACAAATAATTCGGCAAGTTTTTCAGGTGCTGTTTATGTTTTCTCGCGCAGTGGCACCGTTTGGTCTCAAGAAGCTTATATAAAAGCATCCAATACCGATAGCTTCGACTATTTTGGGAATTCTGTTTCAATAAACTCAGACGGTACAAGGTTAGTAAGTACCGCATATACAGAAAGAAGTAATGCTACCGGGGTGAACGGGGATGAAACGAATAACGCTTTATCAGGGGCAGGCGCTGCCTATGTATTTACTAGAAGTGGCACTACTTGGTCTCAAGAAGCCTATTTAAAAGCATCCAATACAGAATCTGGGGATTATTTTGGCATTCATACATCCATAAGTGGAGATGGCACAAGAATCGTTGTAGGAGCACATAATGAAGATAGCAATGCTACCGGGGTAAATGGCAATCAAGCAGATAATTCTTCTACCCGCTCTGGCGCTGCTTATATCTTTTCTAGATCTGGGTCGGTATGGATACAAGAGGCATATATAAAAGCTTCAAACACTGGAGGTTCAGATTATTTTGGACAGGAAGTTTCTTTGGATAACGATGGAAATACGTTAGCCATATCGGCAAGTAGCGAAGATAGCGATGCTACGGGAATAGATGGAGATGAAACTAATAACTTAGCTGCTAGCTCTGGAGCCGTGTATGTTTTTACTAGAACAGGTACTAGTTGGAGCCAGCAATCCTATATGAAGGCTTCTAATACAGATAGTCAAGACTTTTTTGGAAGAAGTATCCAGCTTAGTTCAAGTGGTGACTATCTCCTTGTTGGTGCAACAGGGGAAGATGGTTATGATAGCGGTTTTGATGGAGACGAAACCAATAATGATGTTTCAGGATCGGGTGCCATTTATTTATTTAATCGTTCAGGAAGTGTATGGTCTCAAGAGCATTACATTAAATCCTGTAATGTGAATATCAACGACAGTTTTGGCAGTGCTTGCAGTATTGACGGCACGGGCTCTTCTATCGCTGTTGGAGCACCTGGGGAAGACAGTAATGCCGCTGGGATAAATGGAAACATGACCGATAATAGTTTGTCAAATTCTGGAGCAGTGTATGTTTTGCAGAATTAATTACAAGAACTCCTATGGGATTTCTTTTATATTTTGAGGAGGAAAAGGCTGCGTGGGGCGCAGCCTTTCTTTTTGAATCAAAATTCCATTTTCTGAAAGCTTCTTGCTACCTTTGGAAAAATCCAATTTTTCAGTTTCATGTCCGATCAAAAACGACTTTTTCTGGTAGATGCCTATGCCCTGATTTTTAGAGGGTATTACGCTTTTATTAAAAACCCACGTATCAATAGCAAAGGGATGGATACTTCCGCAATCATGGGGTTCATGAATTCCTTGCTCGATGTCATTAAACGGGAAAGACCCGACCATTTGGCGGTGTGTTTTGATAAAGGCGGAAGTGATGCCCGAAACGAACTTTTTGAAGACTATAAAGCCAACCGCGACGAAACACCAGAAGCCATTAGGCTTGCCATTCCCTATATTGAAAATATCCTGAAAGCCATGAACATTCCTATTATGGTAAAAGAAGGTTTTGAAGCCGACGACATTATAGGAACACTGGCAAAAAAAGCGGAAAAAGAAGGCTATCAAACCTATATGGTCACACCCGATAAGGATTTTGCACAATTGGTTTCTGAAAATATATTTATGTACCGTCCCAAATCGTTTGGCGGCGGCTACGAAATCTGGGGCATTCCAGAAGTACAAAAAAAGTTTGAAGTTGAATCCCCGCTTCAGGTGATTGATTTTTTAGGAATGATGGGGGATAGTTCCGATAATATCCCAGGACTACCTGGTGTGGGCGAAAAAACGGCTAAAAAATTCTTGAAAGAATTTGGCAGCCTCGAAGGCCTCTTGGAAAATACCGATCAGTTGAAAGGAAAAATGAAAGAGAAAGTCATTGAAAATGCCGAATTAGGAAAACTTTCCAAAGAACTCGCCACCATCATGCTGGATGTTCCGGTAGATTTCGATGAAGAAAATTTTGAAATGTGCGACCCTGATATTACAGGCGTCACTAAAATCTTCGAAGAACTCGAATTTCGAAGACTCACCGATAATTTCCTGAAGACATTTTCAAAAGAAGAAGCTTCTACCAATACTACTAATACCACCACCGAAACGGTTCAGAAAACTCCTAAAAAAGCACCTTCGGCTCCTGCAGGCGCTGGGCAGTTCTCCCTTTTTGGCGGTGATGATGAAACTATTGAAACACAAGCTTTCAGTTCACGAAATACCCATCAGCAAATTGAACATTTTTACCAAACCGTGCAACCGGGTTTAGGTACCAAACTTTTTATTGAAACCCTTTTAAAGCAATCGAACGTTTGTTTCGATACGGAAACCACAGGATTGAATCCCTTGGAAGCAAAATTGGTGGGGATCGCCTTCAGTTGGGAAGCCGGAAAAGGCTTTTACCTTCCGTTTCCGGAAGCGGATGAAGCGGCTCAAGCACTCATAGAGCAATTACGCCCTTTTTTCGAAAATGAAGCCATTGAAAAAATTGGTCAAAACTTGAAATACGACATCAAGGTATTGGACAAATACAAGGTTTCCGTAAAAGGAAAATTGTTTGACACCATGTTGGCTCATTATCTCATTAACCCCGATATGCGCCATAATATGGACGTATTGGCCGAAACCTATCTAAACTACACCCCAATTTCTATTGAAGAACTGATTGGCAAGAAAGGGAAAAACCAAAAATCCATGCGGGATGTACCTCTGAAACAACAAACCGAATACGCTGTGGAAGATGCCGATATTACGCTTCAGTTGAAGCAGCATTTTGAAGCCGAATTGGGAGAGGCTAACACCCAAAAATTATTCGATGAGATTGAAATTCCTTTGTTACGGGTTTTGGCCGATATGGAACTGGAAGGCATCAACCTTGACAAAGATTTCCTTCATTCCCTTTCCGAAGCCTTGGAAAAAGATATCGCCCAATTGGAAAAGGAAATTTATGAAATTGCGGGGGAAACCTTCAATATTGCTTCCCCAAAACAATTAGGGGAAATTCTATTCGACAAATTGAAATTGGTCGACAAACCCAAAAAAACCAAGAGCGGGCAATATTCTACAGCAGAAGATGTCCTTTCCTATTTGGCCAAAGACCACAAAATCATTCAAAATGTGTTGGATTTTAGAGGGCTTTCCAAACTGAAAAGCACCTATGTAGATGCGCTCCCACAACAAGTGGAACCTTCCACCGGAAGGGTACATACCGATTACATGCAAACGGTGGCCGCCACAGGGAGACTTTCCAGCAACAATCCCAATTTACAGAATATCCCGATCCGAACCGAACGTGGAAGGCAAGTACGAAAAGCCTTTGTTCCGAGGGATGAAAACTACACCTTACTAGCCGCCGATTACAGTCAGATTGAATTACGGATCATTGCCGCCTTAAGTGAAGAGGATACCATGATTAAAGCGTTTCAGGATGGTGAAGACATTCATGCTTCTACCGCGGCCAAGGTCTTTCAGGTCCCTATGGAAGAAGTAACGCGCGAACAAAGAAGCAATGCCAAAACGGTGAACTTCGGAATCATTTATGGGGTTTCCGCTTTTGGGCTGAGCAACCAAACAAGCTTATCGAGAAGCGAGGCCAAAGAGTTAATCGACACCTATTACCAAACCTATCCGAAACTCTCTCAATACATTAGTGACCAAGTAAATTTTGCACGGGAACACGGGTATGTGCAAACGGTTTTGGGCCGTCGTCGTTATTTAAAAGACATTAATAGTCGAAATGCGGTGGTTCGCGGGGCTGCGGAACGAAATGCTGTAAATGCACCCATACAGGGAAGTGCGGCAGACATCATCAAAATTGCCATGATCCAAATTCATCAGAAACTGAAAGAAGGCCATTTTAAGAGTAAAATGTTGCTTCAGGTACATGATGAATTGGTTTTTGACGCTTACAAACCCGAATTGGAAAAATTGCAAGCGCTTATCAAGACCGAAATGGAAAACGCCTATCAATTATCTGTCCCGCTAGAGGTGGAAATAGGAAAGGGCAATAACTGGTTAGAAGCGCATTAAATTATAGGTTTCTATTATTCCACGAGGCTTTTTTAAAATCCCTAGGGAACACTTCCTGTTTCGGCGCTTCAAACCTCGTTGTATCGGTGAGGGCTTCCATAAAAACTACCAATTGCTGTATTTCCTCTTGGGTTAAGCCCAAGGGTTCTGCTGCTAAGGTTTGGTGAGGTAGGTCCATCCCCATGCCGGCACCACCTCCCTTATTATAGAAATCGACCACTTCTTCCAAAGTAGTATAAATACCGTTATGCATATAGGGTGCAGTAAGGGCAATGTTCCGCAAAGAAGGGGTTTTAAAGGCATGCTTATAGAAATAGGCCACCTCTTGGGTCATTCCATTTTCCAATCGGCCTAAATCGGGATCCACCGTTAAAGAATCTGTGGCCGATATAGGAACGCCAATCACTTCGGCTTCCGTATCATTAAACAAGGGAGGAACGGCTCCAGAAAATAGAGGTAAAAAATGACAAGAAGCACAATTGGCTTTTCCCGTAAAAAGATTGAATCCTTTTTCAATTTCTTCTGAAACTACAGTCTCCTCCTGAGTAAAATAGGTATCTATAGGGCTATTAAACTGGTTTAAAGAAATGACGTAAGCTGCAAGGGCATAATCTACCGCATAGGATTTCAATGTTGGCCCCATTGACGGAAATGCTTTTTGAAATGCAGACAGATAGGTAGGACTTTTCGAAAGTTTTTCAGCAATTTCTTGATAACCCGTATTAAATTCCTCTTTACTTAAAACCACATGTTCAAATTGATCTTCGAGCCTTTTAGTTCGTAAATCGTGAAAAAAACCAGTCGCATACACCGAATAGGATAGGGTGAGGCTATTTCGCTTCATGGCTTCCCCGGTATTCGATAAACTTTTTGGAAATCCGTCGGTAAAAGCTTTTTCCGGTGCGTGACAAGTGGCACAACTCATTTGTTGATTGTTAGAAAGAATGGGATCGTAGAACAATAATTTCCCTAATTCCTTTTTCGCTTCAAAAAGCGAATCGTTTTCCAAACTCACATAATAAAAAGGGTTTAAAAAATCTTTACTGAAAATATTTTCAGCTTGATAATTAACCGCAGGTAGATAGGAAGACACCTCATCGATGGTTTCATACTGAAGCGCCAAATGCCCTTCCAAAAGCTTTTGGTACAACGGATTGACACTTTTTTTCAGAAAACGAAGACGATTGAACGTATTGAAATCTGTTCCTGAAGCCATTTGTTGTCCCGCTTCAAATAATTGAAGGGTTTTACTATACAATTCAGTATCATGGATATTTTCAAACTCTTTTTGATAAAAGGCATAATAGCCTTTCAAGGAACCGAGAACTGTGTAGGCATCTTCAATGCCCAATTGTGTTCCGGGAGTATCGAAACCCGTAATTCCCAAGCTAGCGATACGAACCAAAGCCTGTCTTGAAGCTTCAAAAAACTGTCGGTCGGAAATCTGTTTGGATTCCAAAAATTTTTTCACTTGGGCAAATGATTTTTGCAGAATAGTTAGCTCTTTTTTTAAATCTTGTAGGCTTTCTGGGGTAATTTCTGCCATGAGTTCATCCATCACCTGAATTCCTTTGGGTTCCAAAATCCTTAAATCGGCTACTTTTTGTTCCAGCTTGGGAAGTGGAGCCCCATTCAGGGTTTTATCATAAGCCTCTTTATCAAGGTATTCTATCAAAAACGCTACTTTTTTAAAAGCCTTTCGGAAATCCCGATATCCTCCAAAAATTATTGAGGTATTTGGTTTTTCCAAATCGAGTGCCTTCTGAAAAGCGATCATTTCTGCGGAAAATGTATTTAAGTCTTGTTTAAACTGGCGATTGATCTCTGTATGGGCTCTAAATTTAGAAGTTTTATAGTACCCTTTGGGAGCACTGGAAGTCATGATCAATACACTAAAAAACAGACTGGATAATAGCAATAGGGAATCGGTAGAAAGAGTTCTCATAATGGTAACTTTTTTTACAAAGAAACCATCCCCCAAAAAATAGGGGACGGTTACTTACTTAACTAATCTATAATTTACTTACTCTACAATAAGTTTTCTGGTTTCCCCTTCTGAAGTCTTTAAAATATAGGCTCCGGTAGATAAGCTTAGGATATCGATGAAATCGGTATTTCTATATACCGCGATTCTTTTTCCGGTGATGTCATACAATGCCACATCCACTACTTTATTGAAATACACAATTCTTTCTGCAGGGTTTGGATATACTTGAAATCCTTTATCGGTGGCTTCAAAATCTGGATTCCCTAAAGTGTCGATGGCCCCTGAATCATCAAAACCTGTAATGGCAAAAGTTAAGGAGTTGTTGTAGGGAAATGGATTGGAAGTATCTGGGTGTTGTGAGTTTACCAAAATAGACTTTCCATCGGCGGTTGGACAAGCCCCTGTAATTTCAGCTCCTTTTGGGGTTTGTGTTAAACGGATAAGATCATCAATTTCAGGAGAAGCCACATCCATATCCAGTAAGTACAATTCGCACATACGATCATCTGGATATTCCGCAGGAGTTCTTCCGAAAGAAGTTCCGTTTAAATCTTCACAGATCAACATATATCTTTTATCCTCTCCCGCTACGTTTACGTACAACATATTTAATCCATCGGGGTTGGAAAGATGTTTAGCAGGATAATTTGCCAAGGTTGGGCTCGTAGCAAAATACGGTCCTCCTTCTACAAAAATGTTCACATCGCCCGTAGCAGGGTCAAATTCCAGTACACGCCCGTAATAATCCCAGTAAGCAGGGTCATCGGGACCTGTAGCTCCTTGATCCATGGCTCTTTGAACGTGGTGAGGCGCAAAAACAGCACCATCGGCTAATTCGTCAGACCAGCTTCCAGAAGGATTATCCCTTCCTGTTTCGGTCATGTACACTTTTCCAGTGGTTTTATCGAGCGTCACCCATTCTAAACGGTTAAACATGGTCGCCCCAGCAGTTACGGCTTCTTCACTAAAAGTGAGCATTTTCGAGAAGTCATCTGAATCGATTTCTACCCAAGGCTCTCCAGCAGCATCGTGTTTATAGACATATAAAGTTCCTTCTGTAAAGTCCCCTTCTACATCGGCCACAAATTTGGTAAAGAAGCCAGGAGTAGCATCCGCTCCTAAATAAACTGTTTTATTATCATTGGCAACCGCTCCACCTTCAAAAGGTTGACGCCCCCAGTTATATTGTTTTCTTTTGGCTTTTGCAGCTCTAGGGTCGATTTCCACCATCCAGTTAAAGTTTTGGTATTTAGGAATGGTTTGGAAGTTTGCCATATCGAATTCAGTATACTTAATGGTATAAGCGGTCGTGTCACGAATTCCATTTCCACTATCGTACATGGCTTCATTACTTCCTTGGAACCATTCTTCTGCAGACCAAATTCGACCGTCTACATTAGAAGTAATTCCGCCGCAATTCATTCCTGTTTCCCCTACGGAAGAAAAGTCTACATTGAAGAATTCGCCCGAGCGACCATCGGTAAGGTCTTGAGGAATTACATACAAGGTATCATCTGAAGGATTTCTTCCCAAAAGAAAAGCGGTCATTCCACCACCATCTCCAATTTTATCATCGGCTAGGATCATTTCATGGTTCACGGAAACCCAACCAATCGCATTAGGATCGTCTACACAATCTTCGGCTGTTATAGGAGTAAATCCAATAAAGTCATGCCATTGTTTTGCAGGAACCGATTCGTTTACACCGGTTTGAACCACATCGTCACCTCCTACAAAAATAACTTGGTACTGAAAAGGAGAAGGTGGTACAACCACCTCAACAGCATCCCAATTAGGATCTACTGCCATACGAGATGGGAACTCGTTTTGTGAAAAAGAAGCCATGGTAAGCAACGTGACTCCTAAAGAAAGTAAAAGCTTTTTCATTGTTGTTGATTTTTAGTTTTAAATGTTTTTGAATGCATCGTAAAACTAATTGCAAAATGTTAGGGCTAACTTTCTATATTTTTACGAAAACCTTATGAAGTAAGTTGAAATATTAACTTTACGGAAACTGAATATTAAGCAGGTAACATTCATTTGAAGTTTGGGAAACATAACAAAGAAAAATCCAAACTATTACATTTTAACTATTTAATTATCAAGTATTTAAAATTTTCTTTTGTTATCAAAATATCATCAATTTTCAGAAATAAAACTATTTAGAATCACTAAAAATAGGCTATTAACGGCTTTGGTTTTCCAAAACCACGAACGGGATGCCTTTTTCCATCCATACTTTTTCAAAACCTAATTTTGGAAGAGCTTCAAAAGCTAAAGATCCTAAAACCAAGTCTGTATCACCGTCTCGATCGTAGTCCATCGCATCCATCACCACCCATCTTCCCCAATTCACTTCCTTAAAAGTATACGCTTGATAGGTCGTTCCTATATTTTCAAAAAACACGAACGCTTCTTTAGGGTTTTGGGCCCAATCTGGGAAAAAGGAAATGGCAGCAATGTCTTGATCTCCATCCAAATCGAAATCTTCCATAACAGCATTGTAGGCTCCATTTAAAGGTAGAAACCGAGTCTTCTTAAAAACATTACTTCCGTTGTTGGTATATAGGTAAACCCCGTGCCAAGGCTTTAAAATGGGGTAGTAATCTGCATTGTCCCCCGCCGTGAATAAAATGTCCAAATGCCCGTCGTGATTATAATCCTGAACATTAAAAAAACTACCTCCCATACTAGGAGGGAATTCGAGCACCCGCTCTCTTCTAAAATTGGTGTTTCCAAGGTTGTAAAAAATATCGATTCCTTCATCGGCCTGTGCAAAAAGAGCGATAATATCCATGAGCCCGTCTGCATTCATATCCCTAAAATAAGCTTTGATAGCACCTGGCTTGGCATGCAATACCTTTTTCACATAAGTATCCTCTCCTTGGTTCACGTGAAGGGATAATGCTCCCGTCCACTTTCCGAACTCACAAACCAGGATATCCTCATCGCCATCCTGATCTACATCGCCCAAACTAGTATGAACCGGTCGTTGTAGATTTTTGATAGGAACTGAAAAAGTCCCATTACCAGTACTCTTGGCAATGACTCCCAAGGGTGCATCGGTGGGAGAAAAACTTCCCATGACGGTAAGCCAAAGCGTATCTTTGGAAGTAGTTGTCCAAACTGCTCCTTCCGGAACATTTCCAGTTTTCAACAAACCTAAGTCTTTGGAAAATTCAGAAAAGCTTTTTGTAAAGGCATCGCCAATGTAAATAGTCCCTTCTGAAGTAAATTTAGCCAGGGTCGTACTAGGCACATTCACCTTCTGGTCTGGTATTAAAGTTTTAAAAAGTGTGCTCTCCCCTATGATCTTTAAGGGTGAATGCTGAAAAATGCTATCCGGGGCCTTTGTAAGGTAGTATTTTTGAATATTTGCCCAAGTGATACTATCAAGGGTTGGCGCATCAGGAAACAACCCAGATGCTTTTACGATAGCACCTCCTTGATTATTTTCAAAAAGGTTTTGACGTTCTGTCTCAGAATTGTAAATCCCATACATATAACCCATACGCGGCAAAATAGTTTGGGACCATATTTTTTTAGGAAGCATTTCAGGTTCTGGAAACTGATGACAGGAAGCACAATAGAGACGGGCCAATTTTTCTCCATTCTCGGCGGAAATGGATTCGGGTTGCTGATTTGTTTCGGAATTCCTTTTACAAGAAGCCACCAAAGCAGTTATCATGAAGATGGAAAGCCCAAAATTTCTAAGTTGCATGAAGATAAATTAAGGCTAAAATTGCAGAAATTTTGAAGGCGGCTCTTTAAGCAAAGTTTATCATACTGTTATTTTCTTTTCAAAAAAACAGATAAAAGAAATTTAGCTGATCCGCACTAAAAGGAATGGGAAAACTATCCGCAATCCAAAAGATAAAATCTTAGAACGCCTTAGACAGTACCATAGCATAAAAAAAACCTCAACAACCCATATACAATTGAAATTGATAAGGCTATCGATAGGCTTTGTAAATAATAACAATTTGGTTGGTACGATCTGGACTTCCTGCAGTTGGCGCCAAGAACCGATCAAAGTTTAAGGTAAATCCGTCGCTATCGAAAGACTGCAGGGAGGCTCTTACCAAGCCTCCTTGGGTGTCGGCACCACCTGTTGCGGTTCCATTATCATGAATGGGTTCGCCATTATTATTTACAAAAAATGCTGCAATACAATGCGAGTTAGAAGCATAAGTTCCTATGTTATTTAAACTGGAGCCGCTAGAACCTTCGGCTATAGCTTGTTGCACAATGGATCCACCATAATTGGTCGCATATCCCATAGTAACTCCTCTTGCCATCCGGATATCGTTTGAATTTGTACTGGGAGAGGCGTAGGCTCCACTGTTTATATCTTGAACCCGGTTCATCGCAACAAACTCGATTGCAGAAGGGGTGTACCCAATGCCTGTTATAGTGAGTGTTCCGGAACCTGACGCGACAAAACTTCCAAAATGTACTTGTTTTTGATTGTTGGATAGTACCAAGTTCCATCTACTGCCTTCCCAATAGTAATAACCTGCAGGACTAAGACCTCCGGTGCCGGTGTTCCAGATCATGGTTCCCTCCACAAGTACTCCCCCTCTTGGATTGGTCACACTAGTAGCGTCTGTGGAAGAGGTAAGTGCTATTCTTGGAATGAGAATACCTTTATCGGTATCGGTAATGTCGATGGCTGCCTCGGGACTGGTAGTACCGATTCCCACTTGAGCCAAAACATTAAAACCACATACCATAAGAATAAGTAACGTGGATAATTGCTTCATAATTTTCTTTTTCTTTCTCACTACAAATTAAATACCAAGTGATTTCTTAGCTTTGGTATTTGACCAAAAAGTTGGATAAATTCGTTGACATGAAGAATAAGTCGATGAAACAAAAAAAAAGGCGCTCCCTTGCGGAAGCGCCAACCTTACAATTATGAAATTAAATTAGATTAATTCCATAATACTTTTATAGCGTTAGATTAAATTCAAATTTCTTCGGTGAATGGGGCAAAGATATCATTTTCAGAAAAAATAAAAGTGACTTTTATCACTTTTTGGAATATATTAACATAAAAGCCTGATCATAAGACAAATCGGTAAGTGGCTTTAATTAGGAAAGTGTTTTGTGGTTTTTGACGGAACAATTGATTGTCAATAATAGTTTTAAAATCGTTGGTAGGGTCTCCCACTCCGGTAACTCCCTGCGACCATACCAAAAAGATTTCGGAACCTGGGATGTACTCCCATCGAACCACAAGATTAGATCGGAATTGCACATAAGAAAAATTGGGGTCACTAAAAGAATAATCGGTGATACCGTCTTGGTTTTCATCTATAGAATAAACCCCCTCCTCAGAGGAGATTTGATTGGCCGTATACCAATTCACCCGTTCATTCAAATCTTCAGCGATAGGATTGTCTACATAATTAAAATTGGAATATTCCGCATTAAAAATAAAGGGCTGTCCATAATACTGAATCGATAAATTAGGATTGATGCTATAATTTACCCGCAAAGTGGTACTTAAGGAGCTATTGTCTATTTCGCCCAAAATGTAGCGAGGCGTTCCCCTGAAGGTAGCTTCTGTAACATACTGGGTCTTGTTGGGACTCTCCTCGAACTCAGTTATCAAGGAAAGGTTTAGCGTATTTAAGGGTTGGTAATACAAACGTAGCACATATCTTTGAAGGGCAAAATTATCTTGCTTGGCCCAAGAGTTAACATGGCCTACATGCATATAAAACTTTTTGCGGCTATCGGTTCCCGAAAACAAATAAAAATAATTTTCCTCACTCCATCGCCATCTTGGACCTCCACGCAAAACCGTATTGGTGAAAATTCGAGGCTTATGGGCGACCCCTCCTTCGGTCCACCAATTATTTTTCCAATTTACATAACCATTTAGCTCATACTCTATTCGGTTATAATTTCCTTCAAAATCGTACGAACTAAACTGATTGAGTCCTAAATTGGCTTGTCGGAACCAACTGCTGGGTTTGTTCCACAATCTTCTAATATTGGCATATTGCCTTATTTCATCGGCTTGTCTAAGAAATCCGATATCGTTCAACTCCAACTCAGGAGAACGCCAATTCCCCCCAAGATTATAGCGCCAATCCCCACCACTTTTTCCTATTTCAAACCTACCCCCAGAGCCTGTAAGGGAGGTTTTATTAGGATCTACCGCTACATGGTCGGCATCTACTCTTTGAAATAAATGCGTCAAGGAGTTTTGAGTTGCAGTGATAGCTTCCGCAGAACCCCTTACATGACTAAACACCGAACTACCTTCCACATAATATTTTCGGTCTTTCCAATTGTGTTTAAAATCCAATCCGCCAGAATAGGCGTGGCTGTGTAAAAACTGAAGGTTTTCTGCCATATTTCGGGTGGTACTTGTAAAAATACCTCCTACGTAGCTATTTCGGTTGTTGAAGTCCTTTTGTACGCGACTTACAAAATAATTGGTCAAGGGCTCAACCAGCACTTCCGATTCTTCCCCATCCTCATTGATCACATCGGCGTAAGCTTCAGCCGTAACACTTTCCAAAACACCCAGTGTCCAACCGTCTTTGGTTTTTCCGCTTAATTTGGCAGCTCCTAAAATTGTGGTATTATTGGGTTGATCCACAAAAGCTGTGGCGGGTCCAAAATCACTTCCCTGCGGAGTTCTCCCAATTCTTCTAGAAAAGAAAAGATTATCCTGGTTTCCCGCAAAATTATAATCGAATACACTTTTATTTTCTACAAAAAACGGTCTCCGCTCTTCAAAAAATATTTCAAAACCATCGAGGGCAATGGCACCGGGGTCGGCATCTACCTGACCAAAATCGGGATTGATAGTAAGGTCTACAGTAAGATCGTTGGTCACTCCTATCTTGGCATCCAGACCTCCTGTTAAACGAGTATCACTTCCATCTCGATAAGGGTTTCCTTCTTCTTTTTCATACGTATCCAACTGCGCGACGGTATACGGTTGAATTTCCAACTGTTTTTGGGGTTTTAAACCGAAAAGTCCGCGCAACTCCCCAAATTCACTAACCCAGCCAGGAGGATTAGCGGGTAACGGCTGCCAAGTAGATCGTTCTTCATTTTTGAAATACCTACGGGTAGACTGTAACCCCCAAACTTGTTCTTCATTATTTCCGAAACGTAACTGGCTAAATGGAATTCGAACTTCAGCGGTCCAGCCTTCGGCATCAATTTGGGTGTCTACATACCAAATAGGATTCCAGCTAGTGTCCCAATTATCTCCATTATTAGAAATAAACTCATCTCCTTTTACCCCCGAAGCACTTACCGTGAATGAAAAACCCGTTCGGTCATCATTATAGCTATCAATATTGACCTCTACCCAATCGCCTGCAAAAGAATCCCTTCGGCCCATTCTATTCACAATTTTGGAAGGATCTGCTTCGTAACAACGAAAAGCGATGTAGAGGTTTTTTTCATCGTAAGCAATTTTCATTTTGGTCTGCTCGGTGGGCGGGGTACCCACGTCGGGTTCAAACTCGGTATAATTGGTCGTCCACTCCACCACGTTCCATGCCCCTTCGTCAATTTTCCCATCAATTGTTATACTTCCTGTCCCTACTATGGAAGCAGCAGTATACACTCTTTTTTCGTAGGTTTTAGTAGTGGAGTCTGGCTTTTCATCTTGAGAAAACAAAAATCCTGAATAAAAAAGAAGGGTTGCCAAAGCAAATCGACGGAAGGTCATGGTTGGTCGTTGTGGTTTTTGATTGATGCATTAATAGACTTCAAGGTAAGGGCTTATGTGACAGAACATTTATGTATTTAAGATTTTTTTAACATTTGGAATCGTTTTTCCCTAAAAATAAAAATATGCATGTTTGTTATTCAAATAAATAGCATTACATTTGCACCCCTCTTTACGAGGATTTCAATGATTATTAACTATTTGACAAAAAACTGATGGACACATTAAGTTACAAAACAGTATCTGCCAACAAAAATACCGTTACTAAAGAATGGGTATTGGTAGATGCGGACGGCTTAGCATTGGGTCGTCTTGCGAGCGAAGTTGCTAAATTACTTCGCGGAAAACACAAACCTAATTTCACACCCCATGTGGATTGTGGCGACAACGTTGTGGTAACCAATGCTTCAAAAATTGTTCTAACCGGTAAAAAATGGGATTCGAAAGAATACATCCGTCACACGGGGTATCCTGGAGGGCAACGTTCTCTTACTGCAAAAGAACTGTACGAAAAAGATCCTGCTCGTGTAATCGAAAAGGCGGTAAAAGGAATGCTTCCGAAGAACAAACTAGGAGCGGAACTTTTCAGAAACCTAAAAGTATACGCTGGAGAAGAGCACGGACAAGAAGCTCAAAAACCTAAAGTTATTAAACTTAACGACAACAAGTAATGGACACAATTCACAAAATAGGAAGAAGAAAAACCGCTGTTGCTCGTGTATATGTTGCTGAAGGAAAAGGGAACATCACGGTTAACAACCGCGAATTTGATAATTATTTTACAACCGCCACCCTACGTTATAAGGTACAGCAGCCTTTAATGTTGACCAATAACGAAAATACATTTGACATTAAAGTGAATGTATATGGTGGAGGTATTACTGGACAGGCTGAAGCAGTTCGCTTGGCAATCTCTAGAGCCATGTGCGAATTGAATGAAGAAAACAGGGGCGTTTTAAAGCCAGAAGGATTACTTACCAGAGACCCAAGAATGGTAGAGCGTAAGAAATTTGGACAGAAGAAAGCCCGTAAGAAATTCCAGTTCTCTAAACGTTAATATTTTCAACACGATTGGGTATCTCATACGGGATATCCAATCGTGTTATATAAGTTCATATTTTTATTAAACAAGCTGTTATCCGCTGCCGGCGGAGTTAGTTTAGCATCTAAACCAAACAATTCATATTTGAAGGAAAGGTTGCTATCTAAACAGAACGTAAACTAAAACAAAATGGCAAACAACAAAGAAGTCAAGGAACTACTTGACGCAGGTGTACACTTTGGTCACCTAACCCGTAAATGGAATCCTAACATGGCGCCCTACATCTACATGGAGCGTAACGGAATCCACATTATCAATCTTTACAAAACTTCTGCAAAACTAGAAGAGGCGAATGAAGCCTTGAAAAAAATTGCAGCGAGTGGAAGAAAAATCCTTTTCGTAGCCACTAAAAAGCAAGCGAAAGACATTGTTGCAGAGAAAGCAAAAAATGCCAACATGCCTTACATCACTGAAAGATGGCCTGGCGGAATGCTTACCAACTTTGTAACCATTCGTAAAGCTGTGAAGAAAATGGCTTCTATCGACAGAATGAAGCAAGATGGTACCTTCGCTACCCTTTCCAAAAAAGAGCGTTTGGCTGTGGATCGTCTTCGTGCGAAATTGGAAAAAAACTTAGGATCTATTAATGACATGAGCCGCCTTCCAGGAGCTTTGTTTATTGTAGATACTACCCGTGAGCATATTGCTGTAAAAGAAGCTCAAAAATTGAACATTCCAATTTTTGCCATGGTTGATACCAATAGCGACCCTCGTCCTATTGATTATGTCATTCCTTCAAACGATGATGCTTCTAAGTCTATCGACAAAATCATGACCAGCGTTAGTAACGCTATTATCGATGGTCTTGCTGAAAGAAAAGCAGGTAAAGGAGATGACAACAAAGAACCAAAAGAGAAAAAGTCGGTACGAAAAAGAGCTACTGCGGTAACTGCAAAAGCAAGTTCAGAAGAAGAATAAATAACAAAATCATAATAGTAAAAATCGATTCTTGTTAGGAAATACTTCTAGTTTGGATTGATTTTAAAAACATACATATCATGAAAATAACCGCTGCACAGGTAAACGAATTAAGACAAAAAACCGGAGCCGGAATGATGGATTGTAAAAAAGCTTTGGTGGAAGCCGAAGGTGATTTTGACAAAGCCATTGAAATCCTTCGTAAAAAAGGTCAGAAAATTGCTGAAAAAAGAGCCGATCGTGATTCTAGCGAAGGTGCTGTTATCGCAAAAGTAAACGACGCTGCCAATAAAGGGGTGATCGTTTCCTTAAATTGTGAAACGGACTTCGTTGCTAAAAATGACGACTTTGTAAAATTAGCACACGATTTTGCTGAAATCGCTTTGAATAGCAACTCAATGGAGGAATTCTTGGCTGCAGATTTCAACGGAATCAGTGTTCAGGAAAAATTGACAGAGCAAACAGGGGTAATTGGTGAGAAAATAGAAATTGGTGCCTTCAAAACCTTAGAGGCTCCTTTTATCGGTTCTTACATCCACGGAAATAAAATTGGTGCTTTAGTAGGCCTTTCCAAGTCATTTGACGGAGCTGCTGAAGTCGCTAAAAATCTATCCATGCAAGTTGCTTCCATGGGAGCTACGACGCTTTCTTACAAAGATTTTGATCCTGCATTTGTAGCTTCAGAAACAGAAGCCCGCATCGCAGCTATTGAAAAGGATAACGAAGAATTGAAGCGTTTAGGAAAACCTCTTAAAAATGTTCCTAGCTATATTTCAAGAGCACAGTTAACCGACGAGGTAATTGCAAAAGCTGAGGCCGATATTAAAGAAGAATTGAAAGCTGAAGGAAAACCAGAACAAATCTGGGATAAAATCGTTCCTGGAAAACTAGAGCGTTTTATCGCAGACAACACCACCCTTGACCAAGAGAAGTGTTTGTTGGATCAAAACTTTATCATGGACGAAAAGAAATCGGTTGCCGAATACGTTGCCGACCAAGGAGATGTTTCAGTAGTTGGTTTTGAAAGAGTTTCCTTAGCTTAAGAAATTCTAGATACAACTTTTTAAAAGACCGCTTTAGGCAATTCGCCCAAAGCGGTCTTTATTTTTAGCCCAAGCATCCAAATTTTTATTTATTTTTGCGTTAGAAAACGCCACTATGCAATACAAACGAATTTTACTGAAACTTTCCGGAGAAGCCCTTATGGGAACTCAAAATTATGGGATAGACCCCAAAAGACTTAAAGAGTATGCTGAAGAAATCAAGGCCATCGTTAAAAACAATGTACAGGTTGCCATTGTTATTGGAGGAGGAAATATTTTTAGGGGCGTTTCGGGTGTAAGTGGTGGCATGGATCGTGTGCAAGGAGACCATATGGGAATGCTCGCTACCGTAATAAACGGACTAGCCCTACAAAGTGCCTTGGAAAATGAAGGGGTTGACACTCGCTTGCAAAGCGCTATTAAAATGAATGAAGTTGCCGAACCTTTTATACGCAGAAGAGCCATAAGGCATCTGGAAAAAGGAAGGGTGGTTATTTTTAGCGGCGGAACAGGAAATCCTTACTTTACTACCGATTCTGCTGCTGTATTACGTGCTGTAGAAATTGAAGCCGATGTCATTTTAAAGGGAACACGTGTAGATGGTATTTATACCAGCGATCCTGAAAAAGACGCATCCGCCACTAAATTTGATTTTATTACATTTGAAGATGTCCTTAAAAAAGGACTTAAAGTAATGGATACCACGGCCTTCACACTGAGTCAGGAAAACGAGCTTCCCATTATCGTGTTTGACATGAACACAAAAGGCAACTTGTTAAAAGTAGTTTCGGGAGAAAACGTGGGAACTAAAGTGAATTTATAAGTTGGTCTAATTTTTGTCTATAAATTTGTTAAAGAACATATGGAAGAAGAAATTCAAATAATATTAGAAGGAACAAAAGAGGCAATGAACAATGCCCTTAAGCATCTTGAAAAAAAACTCATCAACATTAGAGCTGGAAAAGCCTCACCTTCTATGCTTTCTGGAGTAATGGTCGATTATTACGGCACCCCTACTCCACTAAACCAAGTAGCCAATGTAAATACTCCCGATGGAATGACGATAAGCATTCAACCCTGGGAAAAGGCAATGATCCCCGAAATTGAAAAAGGGATTATGGTAGCCAACTTAGGTTTCAACCCTATGAACAACGGCGAAAGTGTGATCATCAATGTTCCTCCGTTGACCGAAGAACGCAGAAAGGAATTGGCAAAACAAGCCAAAGCCGAAGCCGAAGAAGCTAAAATTGGCGTAAGAAACGATCGAAAAGCAGCCAATAATGACATAAAGGAACTAGATGTTTCTGATGACATGAAGAAAAATTTGGAAATCGACATTCAGGAAATGACAGACGAGCACATTTCCAAAATCGATAAAATTTTTGCCAAAAAAGAAGAAGAAATTATGAAAGTATAATTTCTGTCCATTTTGGTTAAACATTATATAATAAAGCGGCAATTCTGCCGCTTTCTTTATAGCTTTACATTTCAAACAAACCCATTCGAATGCCAATCAAAAAAATAGCGCTTATTATCCTGCTTTTTCAAGGGTTGGCTGTCACTGCTCAATTGCCGGAAATTTCCAAGGATACCGTAGAAAACAAAAAAGCCTATAAAAAATTAAGCCCTTTTGTAACCGGATATTACCCTATCTGGTTTTTTGATGTTGATCTTCGCTATTTTATTAAATACAACAACTATGAATCTTTTCGTTTAGGATTTGGAGGGATTACCAACGAACGGCTTTTTGAAAATTTTAAAATTGGAGGCTACACGGCCTATGGTTTTAAGGATGATGCCTTTAAATATAGTCTCGGGGGAAATTACCGTTTGAACAAAAAAAACAATGCTTGGATCAATCTGTACTACACCAAAGATATCCGAGAAATGGGAAGTTTCGAATATTTAACCAAAAACAGAACCTACTCCATTTTTGAACCACGACTGCTCAACATTACCCAGTTTTATAGCTATCGCACCTGGAAAAGTGCTTTACAACTGGAGCCTCATAAAAAAGTAGTTTCTGAAATACGTTTGTCCCATAGCAGAATTGAACAGATTGAAAACTATCAGTACTTGGACAACGGAATTACTTATGAAAACTACAAATTAGCCGAAGTTGCCCTAGCAGTTCGATACTCTCCAAAAACATTATCATTAACCACGGAAGAAGGCATTGAGGAGTTCTACGATGGCTTTCCGAAGATTAGCGCACAAATTAATCAAGGCTTTAAAGATATTGCAGGCAGTGACTTTAACTACACAAAAGCCGGACTAAAGTTGGATTATTTTGTAAAGCGAACCGATTTATCGTCTTCCCATCTGGTCCTGGAAGGAGCGATGGCTTTTGGGGACGTTCCCTTAACCCACTTGTACCATGCTTATCCTAACAACCCTACCAAAGATGAAATCCTGCAACGCTTTTCGGTAGCCGGAACACAAAGTTTTGAAACCATGTATTTCGGGGAATTTTTCTCAAGCAAACTACTTACCTTCAGAGCCAAACACACTTTAAGAAGATTTAATTTTTCAGAAAAATTTCAGCCCGAATTGGTCTTGATTACCCGTCATGCCTTGGGAGCCATGGAACAACGGGAAAAACACTTAGGACTGCCTTTCAATACCCTGGAAAATATCTATTCTGAATCGGGTTTTGAAATCAACAAGCTCCTCTTTGGTTTCGGTTTAAGCTTCGCCTATCGTTACGGCTTCTACAACTTGGATAAATTTGAAGATAATGTCTCGGTGAAGTTTACTTTCAATTTAAAATTATAGGAAAAACCCTTTTTAAATGACAGGGTTTTTCCTGTTTAACATTTAAAACTTGCTTCGTATCCTTTTTTTTTTTTATCTTTCATAAGTCAAAAACACAAAAGCAATTGATTTACAAGGCAATTGTGAGCTGTTCTTTGGCAAACTGGATATCCTAGCCAACGTTGGTTTTTTTTAAACTTGTAATTTCTTGTAGCCTTGTAATTGCCTTGTTGCCACCTTGTAGTTTTTAAGTCTTGTAATTTTTACTAACCTGCCCGAATGTATTTTTTGGGCGCAAACCTTAAAAATTATGAAGAAATACATTGCACTATAAGTTATTGCACTTTTAAGTTTTTCATTTACAATACCTTCTGAAAAAACTAACCTTCAACCCTTAAATGAAGATTGTTTTTGGAATTGTGTTAGAGTGTATTCTCATACAGAATGTAGTGAGATAATGGGGCAAATACAATGTGTAGAAGTATATGATGTAGTTTGTTCTCAATACTGTTTATAATAATGAAGTATATAATTCTTTTATTGTTAACTATAAATACCTGTTATGGGCAAACCTTAACAGGTATTTATAACATTTATTTTAAAAAAACTACTCAAGGCCGAACTTTAGAGAAAGAAGCATTAAATCCTATTACTTATTCATACATTTATAGTAATAATCTTTCTTTACAACGCCAAATTATGGGTGGAGGGGTAACGGCTAAAGACACCCTAATTGTAGATGAATTTGGGAAGGTTCATGATGTAAATGCCAAAACCTACATGCCTTCTAATTCTTTTTATTTTCTAAATTTCACTTCTAAAAAAGTAAGAATAGAGCAAACTGTAAATAATAAAACTATTGCCATAAAAGACTCTATCCCAATTTTAAAATGGACTTTGATAAATGGAGAAGTAAAAGAAATAGCTGGCTATCAATGCAAAAAAGCAACTACAGAAAATCCTAGTTTTGGATTCAAAGGAAAAATTACTGTGTGGTACACAGAGGATATTCCAATAAATAATGGACCTCATGCATACACAGGGCTACCAGGCTTAATTTTGGAAGTTAATATTGGTAACCTTAGTACTATACGTTTTGAAAAACTAAACTTTTTCCCAGAAAAAAATACATCTATTGTAGAACCAGAACCTTCCATTGCTCCTCTTACTTTTTCTCAGTATCAAGTAATTTATGGAAAAGGAAAATAATATTTATAATTTTAAATTACTTTTTATAGTACTGCTTATATTACAATTTAATTGTATTAATGCACAAATAGAGATTACTGGGAACGTTTTTAACGAAATAGGCCAACCTATTCAAGGTGCAAATATTATCTTATTAAAAAATAATGCTACAAAAAATTATACTCTAAGTAACAATGAAGGATTTTTTATTTTAAACGCAAATAAAGGGGTTTATAAAATTAAAATTACTCATTTAGGTTATAAAAGCTACATTCAAGAATTTAAGATAGACCAAAAAGATTATCACTTTGGAAAAATTACAATTACCAATGACATAAATGAACTTAAAGAGGTTATCGTAAAAGCTGAAGCAAAAATTATAAAAAAAGGTGATACTACAGTTTACAAAACCGAAAAGTTTATAAATGGTACCGAAAGAAATTTAAAGGATGTTTTACTAAGCTTACCTGATATAGGTATTAATGAAAATGGTAAAATAACCTTTCAAGGTAAGCAAATAGATAAATTATTGGTAGATGGTGAGAATCTTTATAAAAACCAACATCAATTAGCTACAGACAACTTACCGGCTGAAATGGCAGGAAATATTGAAGTTATTAAAAACTATAAAGACTTTGAATATATTGGCTTAAATGACAAAACTGGATTAACTGCCTTAAATATTTTAGTAAATGAGAGTTTCAAAAACAGGTTTACAGGAAATCTAGATGCTGGTGTAGGGATTGTAAATAAGTATGAATTCAAACCCAAAATATTTAATTTCAGCAAACAAATAAAATCATCCCTAATCTCAAATTTTAATAATACGGGTAATGTGCCCATTACTTTACAAGATTATAATGAATTAACAAATAATAACCCAATAGGCGAAAACACTACTAATACCGTAAAATTTATTGATAATAGTGATGCCCCTAGTTTTTTAACATCAAAAGATCGTGCAAAAACTAGACTTACTAATTTTGCTACATTAAGTTCTGTGTACAAACTAAATAACAAGACCAAATTCGATTTTTACACAATATTAAACAATACCTCACAAAACAGAATCAAACAAAATTTACAAACTCTAAGTGCTAGTAACAATAATTTTAGCTTTATTGAAGAAAATATTTTTAATGAAGAAAATTGGTTTGTGTTAGGACAACTAAAAGGAGTTTATAAAAATGGAGAAAACTCTATTTTTAAACTAGAGCAGCATTTTAATTTTGACCATTCTAGAAATAAAAATTTCATTACTAATCAAGCCGTAGACACTACTATTATAAATCAAAATATTATTCCAGAAAATTTTATTACTAAAACTAAATTAACTTTTACTAAGAAAAACAAAAATGCTCTTTTAAATCTAGAAAGCTACTTCAATTTAATTAATAATAATGAAAATTTATTAATTGATGCAAATAGACCAATATTAAACACTGTTAGTTCAATAATTAATCAAGAGGTTAAAAACAACAATAAAAGAGCAGGTTTAAACATAAAATATGACAAAGAGTTTTCTAATTTTTATTTATCAAATTCAGTTAATTTAAGTTACAACCATAGCAAAATAGAAACAATAAATAATTTATTTCAAAATAATAATTTAACACTAAGTTCCTATCAATCAAGAGTTAGCTCTACAATAAGTTTTAATTTAAATCCTAATATTAAATATAGTGTAGGCTTGGGTTATAATTTTAATTTACAAAATTTTAATAATGTAGGAAGTGAATTATTATTTTTTGACATTAACACTTCTTTAAAATTAAAAATTAGCGAAAACAACTATGGCATTTTAAGTTATAGCTATGATAATGAAACGAATACTATTTATAATTTAATAATAAATCCAGTAGTTAGAAATTATAGAAATTTAAGTGTAAACAATAATTTAAATTTCGATAACATATTTCCATCTCATCAAATTAATTATCAACATCACATCATAAAAAGTACAAATTTTTCATTTGTATTTAATTCTACATTTAGAAAAAGACGGAAAGATATAGGTAATAATATATTTAACTCTCCCAATGTAACAGTTACACAATACCAATTAATTAATGATAATGATTTTTTTTCAAATCTATTTTTTTTCGAAAAACGTTTCAAATCATTACCTCTTACTTTTACTAATAGCATTAATATAGATTTCGTAAAAAACCAATATTTTGAAGACAACAACCCTTTTGAATTTAAAAAAAATACAATAGGTGGTTTTTCTGAAGTTAGTTCAAATTTTAAAAATTCCCCAATACATATTTCTCTAGGACATAGGTATACCTATTCAACATTTAATTTTAATACTTTAAAATCAAGATTAACACAAAGGCAGCCTTATCTTAATTTGGACGGGATTATTTCAAAAAATATTATCTGGAATGTAGAATCTAAATATTCAATATTTGAAACAGAAAATATAAATTCCAATATTTTTTACTTAAATCCTTCCATTTTTTACAAAAAAGAATCTTCAAATTGGGAATATGGTATAAAAGGATTTAACATATTAAATCTAAACAACAATAATTTGGTAGAAAACAATACGCAACAAAGTATTATTAATCAAAGTATCACAAAAATCTTACAAGGTTACCTTCTCTTAAATGCTAATTTTAGTTTTTAATTATGCTTATTTACCCTGTGTTTTTTATCGTCTCCCTAAAATTATAATCTAATCTTATCGTTCCTATCCTAGGTAATTTACTAACTTTGCGCCAATTTTAAGGAAGGCTTTTGGACAAACTTTTTAGCATTGGTTTTTGGAGTGCGGTAGCTAGGTTTATTCTTCGGAATAGAGCCCTAATCATACTATCCATTCTGGCTGCTACGGTCTTTCTTGCCCTGCAATGGAAACACATGCGCTTCACCTATACGGAAGCCAATTTGTTACCGGACGACCACCCTTACAATGAGGAATACCAACAATTCCTTAACACTTTTGGTGAAGAAGGAAACTTGATTATTATTGGGGTTAAGGACAGTTCCTTGTTTCAACCAGCAACTTTTGCTGCATGGACCCAGCTTTCCAAAAAAATCACCACCTACGACGAGGTAGACCTTTCCCTTTCCGTAGGGGATCTTAAAAAACTGGAAAAAAGGGAAGATACCGCTGCTTTTCAATTAGCGCCCTTCATTAAGGATTCTACCCTTACCCAGCAACTTTTAGATCGTTACAAGTACGAGCTTTTCCACAAACTACCTTTTTACGAAGGATTAGTATACAGCCCTAACAAAGAATCGGTGAGAACGGCTATTTATCTTAAAAAGGAGATTGTCAACACTTCCGAAAGAAAGGATTTTATCGTGGAAGATTTGATCCCGTTGGTACAAGAGTTCGAAAAGGATACCGGAATACAGGTACACGCCTCCGGAATGCCGTACATACGTACTTTAAATTCCCAAAACATCATCGACGAAATCGGGTTGTTTATTGGAGCGGCCCTATTGGTTACCTCCCTTATTTTCTTTTTCTTTTTCCGGTCTTTTCGCGCCACATTTATTTCCATGATTACGGTTATTATCGGGGTCATGTGGTCTTTTGGGGTCCTGGGACTATTACATTATGAAATCACGGTGCTTACGGCACTTATCCCGCCCTTGATTATTGTTATTGGGATTCCCAACTGTATTTTCCTTATCAATAAATACCAGCAGGAAATCAAGTTGCATGGCAATCAGGCAAAATCACTACAACGGGTCATCACCAAAGTGGGGAATGCTACCCTAATGACCAATGTTACAACGGCATCGGGTTTTGCAACATTTATTTTAACCAACAGCAAGCTTTTAAAGGAATTCGGTATTGTAGCTTCCATTAATATTTTGACCATTTTCCTGTTAAGCCTCTTTATCATTCCCATTGTTTACAGTTACATGGCAGTGCCAAAATACAAGCATTTAAAACACTTGAACAAACAATGGATCAGTAGATTTGTAAATTGGATGGAGCGAATGGTCAAGGAACACCGTATCGCCATTTATGTGATGACCATAATATTGCTATGTACCAGTATTATTGGGATTTACAACATTAAACTTTCTGGGAGTCTTATTGAAGACATGCCGAAGGACAAAGAATTTTACAAAGACATTCGATTTTTTGAAAAAGAATATGAAGGCATCATGCCTTTGGAAATATTGATCGATACCAAACGTCAAAAAGGGGTGATGAAACTCGCTACTTTGAAGCGGATGGAAGCCTTACAGAATTATATTCAGGAAATTCCAGAGTTTTCCAAACCCTTGTCTGTCGTAGAGCTAGTGAAATATTCCAAGCAAGCCTATTACAATAATAATCCAGAATACTACCAACTCCCCAATAGCCAGGAAAGAACTTTTATTTTGTCCTATGCCAAAAGTAGCTCAAAAGACACGAATCTCTTGGCTAGTTATGTAGATTCAACCGGGCAGTTTGCACGTATCACTACTTTTATGAAGGATACGCAAACCGAACGATTTGACCGGGTGGAGGAAGACTTACGGGCAGAAATTCTAAAAATCTTCCCAGAAGACCGATATACAGTATCCTTAACAGGAAAAGCGTTCGTTTTTGAAAAAGGGACAAAATATTTAGTGAACAACTTAATGATTTCCTTGTCCCTTGCCATTTTACTTATTGCCCTTTTTATGGCATGGATGTTCCGTAGTGTAAAAATGATTTTGGTGTCCTTAATCCCCAACCTCCTTCCGTTACTTATAACTGCCGGACTCATGGGCTTTTTGGGCGTACCCATAAAACCTTCCACGATTTTGGTGTTTAGTATTGCCTTCGGAATTTCGGTGGACGATACCATTCACTTTTTGGCCAAATACCGACAAGAACTCATTGCCAATAACTGGAAAATAAAGAAATCGGTGTACGCAGCATTACGAGAAACAGGAGTGAGCATGTTTTATACCTCCATCGTGTTGTTCTTTGGGTTTTCGGTATTTACCATCTCCAGTTTTGGAGGTACCGTAGCCTTAGGGGCATTGGTTTCGGCAACCCTACTCTTTGCCATGCTGGCCAACTTGTTGTTATTGCCTTCTTTACTGCTTTCTTTGGAGAGGGAAATTGCCAATAAAGAAACCTTCAGAAAACCTTCCATGCAAATTTTACCCAATTCGGAAGAGGAGGTAAACAACGAAGAAGAATAAACAACCTTTTCTTAATTCGAAAAACTTTCAAAAAAAAGTATCTTTACGCCTTCAAACATAGGATTTATGCAGACAAAAGTGATCAAAGAACTAATACATGCCGAACCTTCCCTGCACCCCGTTACCATTATGGGTTGGGTACGCTCTTTCAGAAGTAACCGTTTTATTGCTTTAAACGACGGTTCTACCATCAAAAACCTTCAATGTGTGGTGGATTTTGAAAATTTTGAAGAAGAAGTTCTTAAAAAAGTAACCATTGGAGCTGCCCTTAAAGTGGAAGGCACTTTAGTGGAAAGTCAGGGACAAGGGCAAGATGTAGAGGTACAAGTATCAAAACTGGAAGTTTTGGGGGAAGCCCATCCCGACGATGTAAAACTAACCATTCTTCAGCCCAAAAGGCACAGTTTAGAAAAACTTCGGGAGCAAGCCCATTTACGTGTGCGCACCAATACCTTTGGGGCAGTGATGCGTCTTCGTTCGAAATTGGCTTTTGCGATCCATGAATATTTTCAGAAAAACGGATTTTACTACATGCACACCCCTATCATTACGGGAAGCGATGCCGAAGGTGCTGGGGAAATGTTTCGTGTTTCAGCTTTGGATCCCAAAAACCCACCCCTTAACGAAGATGGATCGGTGAATTATAAAGAAGATTTCTTCGAAAAAGAAACCAACCTTACTGTAAGCGGACAATTGGAAGCCGAAACTTATGCCATGGGGCTTGGAAAGGTATATACCTTTGGGCCTACGTTTCGTGCAGAAAACTCGAATACTTCCCGTCACTTGGCCGAATTCTGGATGATTGAACCAGAGGTGGCTTTTTACGATTTGGATGACAATATGGACCTTGCGGAAGATTTTATCAAGTACGTCATTCAATATGCTTTGGAACACTGCGAGGATGATCTGGAATTTTTGGAGAAGCGTCTTTTGGAAGAAGAGAAATCCAAACCCCAAAATGAACGAAGTGAAATGACGCTTCGTGAAAAACTTCGCTTTGTGCTGGAAAACAATTTTGTACGGGTAAGTTACACCGAAGCCATCGAAATTTTGAAAAGAAGCAAACCCAATCAAAAGAAAAAGTTTAAGTACCTTATTGAAGAATGGGGAGCCGACTTGCAGAGTGAGCATGAGCGCTTTCTTGTGGAAAAGCATTTTAAGTGCCCTGTTATTCTTTTTGATTATCCTGCCAAGATCAAAGCCTTCTACATGCGCCTTAACGAAGATGAGAAAACCGTTCGGGCGATGGATGTTTTATTCCCAGGAATTGGGGAAATCGTGGGCGGATCACAGCGGGAAGAACGTTACGAGGTGCTCAAACAGAAAATGGAAGCCATGGATATCCCTGAAGAAGAACTATATTGGTATTTGGATTTACGCAAATTTGGCACCTGTGTACACAGCGGATTTGGCTTAGGTTTTGAACGATTGGTACAATTTGTAACAGGCATGGGCAACATACGGGATGTCATTCCTTATCCAAGAACCCCTGGAAATGCCGAATTTTAAGCAAACATTAGTTAATTATATTTTAAATCCAGCATACCGTACATACGTTGCTGGATTTTTTTTATTTTTATGTTAAAGACAGAATGAATTCATGCTCAAACAACAATTAAATTTTAAGTTATCACAAAAGCTTTCCCCTCAGCAAATCCAGCTGATGAAGTTGATACAGTTGCCTACTCAGGCTTTTGAACAACGTATTTCGCAAGAGCTGGAAGAAAACCCAGCTTTGGAAGGGGGCAAGGACAACGAAGATTTGCCTGAGGATGACTTTGGAAATGACGAGTATGATGATTACGACGATAATGAACACATTGAATCTGAAATTGATGTGGATGATTATTTAAGCGATGATGAAATTCCCAGTTATAAATTATCTTCCAATAATTACAGTGCCGACGATGATGATAAGCAAACACCGTATGCTTCCGGGACGTCTTTCAATCAATTTTTACAGCAGCAACTAAATACCTTTCGACTAGATGAAGAAGCCTTTGAAATCGCACAATTTCTAGTGGGTAGTGTCGATGAAAGCGGGTATATACGTCGTGAGATTCAGGATATTGTAGACGACCTTGCTTTTACCCAAAATATTTATACTTCAGAAGAAAAAGTAGAAAAAGTATTAGCCATTGTGCAGGACCTGGACCCTGCAGGAGTAGGAGCCCGAAGTCTTCAGGAATGTCTGGCCATTCAGTTAAAAAGAAAGGAAGAAACCCCTTCTGTTGTGCTGGCGACCAACATTATTGAAGAGGCTTTTGATGCATTTTCCAAAAAACACTACAAAAAACTCTTATCGAAGTTTGATATTACGGAAGATCAGCTTCGGGATGCGATCCATGAAATTGAAGGATTAAATCCGAAGCCAGGAGGCACCTATTCTGGAAATACTCGAATTGTAGAGCATATTGTACCCGATTTTGCCATCAAAATTGTGGATGGTGAGCTGGAACTTACCCTTAACGGAAGAAACGCACCAGAACTCCATGTTTCCAGGGAATATAGCAACATGCTGAAGGGCTATAAAGAATCGAAAGAAAAATCGAAATCCCAGAAAGATGCCGTAATGTTCATTAAACAAAAACTAGATGCTGCTAAATGGTTTATTGATGCTATAAAACAACGTCAGCAAACGCTTTTTGTCACGATGAACGCTATCATGCACCATCAAGAGGAGTATTTCATGACCGGGGACGAAAGAAAGCTAAAACCCATGATTTTAAAGGATATTGCCGATAAAATTGACATGGATGTTTCGACCGTTTCCCGAGTGGCCAACAGTAAATATGTAGATACCCCCTATGGGACCAAACTGATTAAGGATTTCTTCAGTGAATCGATGAAAAATGATCAAGGGGAAGATGTTTCAACTAAAGAAATCAAGAAGATTCTGGAAATTACTATTTCCGAAGAGGATAAGAGAAAACCCCTTACCGATGATAAATTGGCCAAGATTTTAAAGGAAAAGGGGTATCCTATTGCCCGAAGAACGGTTGCTAAATACAGGGAGCAATTAGATTTACCTGTTGCAAGACTTCGAAAAGAAATCTAAATGAAATATTTCCTGAAAATTGGCGCATATATTTGGCACCCGCTTCTAATGCCCCTTTTAGGGACACTTATTTATTTTATTATCACTCCTCGGTATTTTGACATAGAAATAATTAAAGCCAAGGTAATTGCCATTGCCATACTTAGCCTATTTATTCCAATTGTTACCTATTTCCTCCTAAAAAACCTTAGAATGGTAAATAGTATCAAGTTAGAACAGGTTTGGGAAAGAAAGATTCCCTTAATGCTTCAAAGTTTATTAATTTTGGCCATTACCAAGTTAGTATTCGATCCTTATATAAGCCCAGAATTGTACTTTTTCTTTGTAGGAATACTTTTCTCTACCCTTTCTGCTCTTTTAATGGTCTTTTTTAAAATAAAAATAAGCCTTCACCAAATGGGCATTGCAGGACTTACGCTGTTTGTGATTGCTCTTAGTGTGCATTTCCAAGTAAACATGTTACTTTGGATAGCCTTATTCCTTTTTGCCAATGGATGGGTAGCTTCTTCTCGACTTTACACAAAGTCACATACCCAATTAGAACTTATTTTGGGGTTCTTTTTTGGGGTAATACCACAGCTACTCGTGCTTAATTCTTGGCTATAAAATGTAGAAAATGATCCCAATCTTTAGTGGGGCAAAAGCAATCTCTTCCTGTGTGTCTCCTATAACTGCATTTGTAAAAAAAGGGGTGACCGAATAATTGGCATAAAAGTTAAACGTACTGTAACCTACCGAAAGTGTAGCTGCCAATTGTAATTGCTGAAACTCGGGAATATCGGTTTGCGAAACTTCATTGTTTGGTTGTGAAAAAAAGGACTGGTACCAATACACATAACCCAATCTAGCCCCTGTATAGATTCTCCAAAACTTATACTCGCTTTCAGTAGAGGTTCTCCAACGGAATTCGATAGGAATCTCAACAGTAGCCGTACTGAATCTATTAACATCATATTCAATTGTTTCATCCAAAGAACTAAATAGGGTTTGTTCATTTTGGGATTCACCAATAAAAAGGGTCTCTCCATAACGATCAAAAGACAAGCCCAGGCCAAGCCCTATAGCAACGTTGCGCTGCTTATTTAAGGGCATATCCCTTATGAAGCCGAAATTAACCCCACCTGAAAGACCTTTTAAATTTATATTACTAGGGACTCTCGTGATAAGATTATAAGTGACTCCAACATAAAACTGATCCTCCCTATAGTTTGGATCGGATACTTTAACCGCTAGAGAATCTTGCCCAAATGCGGAAGCTCCTATAAAACTTAGTAACAGAAGGATGAAACATCTTTTAAGCATAGTATAAAGATAATCAATTACAAAAAAAACGCCTTGAGATCTTCAAGGCGTTTTTAGTGGTGAAAATATAATTTCTATTTCTGGTCTAGTTGATTTCCAGGAGTTGTGATATAAATTATCTTTAATAGATTTAAATCTCGCAGTTCCTGTTTTACATCGGTTACCAAACCTGTATTAGTGTCTTCATCGACCTTAAGGGCTACCATTACCTTGTCCTGTAGTTCTGGACGTAGTTTACGGCGAAGTTCCTCTAGGGCGAATTTAATATTGGAAACGTCGGTAAATTTATCGCCAATTTGAATTTTAGCTTCGGTTCCGTATTTTTCATAACCCGATCCAGGCTTACCTGCATAAATAAAAATAGAACGGTCTTTTTTAAGTTTCTCTACTTGATCTCCTTTCGGTAATTTTTGTTGTACCATAAGGTTACTATCCCTAAGTACGGTTACCACCATAAAGAAGAAGAGAAGCATGAAAACAATATCTGGAAGCGAGGCAGTTGAAATTGCCGGCAAATCTCCACTTTTTTTCTTTTTAAATTTTGACATGTTTCGTTTTTTTTAAGAACCAGATTTTTTGGGTTCTGCTTCAGAAAGTTTCAATGGATATAATTCTTGAACTTCCTCAAGTCGCTCTTGCACAGCATCTGCTCTTGACCCTTCAATATCTCCTTCGTTAATAGCCTGTTTCATTTCTGTATATTTCCATCCATACAACCTTTGAGATTCACGATCTCTTAAAAAGTTATATGCGGCAACCAATTCATTTTGCACAGCGATATACATTTTATAAGAGGTGAGTCGGTCATTTTGAACTGAAATAACGGCTTTCTTAGGATTGTCTGAGGACTCTGGCGAACGTTTTCCTTTACAATAGTTACAATACTCGGGAGAACCGGAAGGAGCCCCTCCATTATCTAGGAAGTCGATAGCAGCTTGACGCAAGTCGTCTAGTTCCATTAGTTCGTCTTCCACCAATAATTGATCGTTTTTGTTAACGGTAACCAAGAAAAGGTTCTTTTGCTTGATAATTGGTGGATCCTGTATTTCAATATCTGGCGGCAACTGCCTTGCAATACCCTTATCTTTCTCAATGGTTGTGGTAACCAAGAAAAATATGAGCAAAAGGAAGGCTATGTCTGCCATAGATCCTGCATTAACTTCGGGTGTTGCTCTTCTTGCCATATTATTTTGAAGTTATTTTTTTGAATCCGCTGAAAATCATTGCCAAAATAGCCAATAACGCTAAGATGTAAAAGGTGTTTAATCCTGCGCCTACCCATTTGGATGTGCTTTCAGTTACCGGAGCTCCATCCACTAATGGCAATCCTTCGATGCTTCCAGAAGACATCACATATCCAATAACAACAACTACCAAAAAGGCACCTACAGACATTAAAGTTTTCTTTAAATCTCCAGAGAAGATTCCCTTCAGAACAAATATCAAAACAAACAAGAGTACAATACCTAAGGTGATGTAAGCTATGTATAGCATGGGGTCTACCCCTTCTCCTGTTGCCTCGATCGCATCATCTCCTTTGGAGAGGATAAGAAACCAAAATACGATTCCCACCACCCCTAGGATTAATGCTACGATTTTTAAAATTTTATGTAAACCCATTATGATGAATTCTTTTTAAATTACTTTTTGTTTTTGTAGTCTACCAACATATCGATTAAAGTGATAGAAGCATCTTCCATGTTGTTTACAATGCTGTCAATTTTTGCTACGATGTAGTTGTAGAAAATTTGAAGGATGATAGCTACGATCAAACCAAATACGGTTGTTAAAAGTGCTACTTTAATACCTCCAGCTACTAAGGATGGGTTCATATCACCAGCCGCCTGAATTTTATCGAATGCTTCAATCATACCAATTACAGTACCCATGAACCCAAGCATAGGTGCTAGTGCGATAAACAATGAAATCCAAGAAACATTTTTCTCAAGCTGTCCCATTTGTACCCCTCCATAAGCTACAACTGCTTTTTCAGCAGCATCAATGCTCTCATCGGCACGGTCAAGACCTTGATAGTAGATAGAGGCAACAGGACCTTTGGTGTTTCTACAAACTTCTTTTGCAGCTTCAATGCCGCCACTATTAAGGGCTTCTTCTACATTACTGGCCAACTTTGTGGTATTGGTTGTAGATAGGTTTAGGAAGATAATTCTTTCGATAGCAATCGCTAATCCAAGAATTAAACATAGAAGTACAATCCCCATAAATCCAGGACCCCCTTCAATAAAACGTTGTTTTAATTCTTGGTGGAATCCTTTAGACTCACCTTCTGATGAAGCTTCTTCATCTTGAACTAGAGTAACGGTTGCCGCAGTTGTTAACGTTTGCAAACTAGTGGGCATTGTTTGGGCATTGGTTGCCTTTGCATTACTTGTACCTACAAAAACCATGGTGGCAATTGCTAGAATAGAAAATAATTTTTTCATTGCTATCGACTTAAAGATTTGTTTTTAGTTATTAGTTTAAGGTTTAAAGATATAAAAATATTTAGTTAATCTGCAACAAATAATTTGCGCAGTAGGCTTTTGTATCTTGGTTTATAAATTAATTATCAGATATTAATGCAATTACGATTAAGGAACCTTAACCAAATTGAAAACTTATTGTTTCGACAATTTATAAACTCAAGCCATTTTTGCAGAGAGGAAGGGATTCGAACCCTCGATACGCTTTTGGCGTATACACACTTTCCAGGCGTGCGCCTTCGACCACTCGGCCACCTCTCTTTTTCCATTTTTTCAAACGGGAGAGCAAATAACAAAAAAAATATATTCTAGTAAAATATTTAAAAGATAAATTTAGCTTATTTCGCCTCGCAAAGGGATTTCAAAATAATTTTTAAAATCTTCTTGCGCATATTCCCTACCTAATAAGTACATCATTTTTGCCAAGGCAGCTTCGGTGGTAATGTCTTTTCCAGAAATCACCCCGATACGCTTCAGGTCTACACTTGTTTCATAAAGCCCCATCGCTACACTACCTCCGGAGCATTGGGTAACATTCACCACAGGGATTCCCCTGGAGATAATTTCAGAAATCATTTCAATAAACCATGACTCGTTGGTCACATTTCCACTTCCGAAGGTTTCCAATATCACTCCCTTTAACCCTTTAAAGGACAACAAGTGCTTTAGCATGGTTTCGTGCAGTCCCGGAAACATCTTAATCAGCAAAATTTGCGTCTCCATTTTTTTATGCACTTGTACCTTCATGGAAGCCCTGGGTCTTAAAAGAGCGGTTTCATTAAACACTAAATGCACCCCACTCTCTGCTAGGGCAGGATAATTTAAAGAAGCAAATGCTTCAAAATGCTCTGCATTTATTTTTGTAGTTCGATTGGCACGGTACAATTTATATTCAAAATAGAGTCCAACTTCTTGTACTTTTGGCGCACCTCTTTCTTGGGTAGCTGCAATTTGTATGGAAGTAATCAGGTTTTCTTTGGCATCGGTTCTCAAGTCGCCAATAGGCAATTGCGACCCCGTAAAGATGACGGGCTTGGTTAAATCTTCCAACATAAAACTTAGGGCCGAGGCCGTATACGACATCGTATCACTTCCATGAAGCACCACAAACCCATCGTAATCTTCGTAGTGCGTTTCTATAATATGCGCTAAGTCGATCCAATATTCGGGTTTCATATTGGAGCTATCGATAGGGTACTCAAAACTTTTGGTGTCAATTTCGCAATCCAACAAGTTAATTTCGGGAATGTGCTTTAATAGATCGTCAAAATTGAAGCTTTTCAATGCTCCCGTTTTAAAATCCTTAATCATCCCAATGGTTCCTCCGGTATAGATTAGCAGTATATGTGGGTGCTCATGATTCATACTTTAAATACTTCTTTTGAATTCGATGTAGTGATCTGTGCTACTTTTTCTTCGGAAATACCATATACCGTCGCTACTTTTTCACAGATAAGTTTTAGGTAAGAACTTTCGTTTCGTTTCCCTCTATGAGGTGTAGGAGCCAAATAAGGAGCATCGGTTTCCAAGACAATATGCTGGATATCGATTTTGTTTAAAAAGCGGTCTATTTTACCATTCTTAAAAGTGACGACTCCACCAATTCCCAACTTCATATTATAGGAAAGTGCTTTTTGCGCCTGTTCGAAGGTTCCGGTAAAACAGTGAAAAATACCGAAAAGACGATCATCTTTTTCAGTTTCAAGAACTTCAAAAACCTCATCGAAGGCATCCCTGCAATGAATTACAATAGGCAACTGGTGTTTCTTTGCCAACTGAATTTGACGTTTGAATGCCATTTTTTGGATGGCTAAAGTTGAAGTGTCCCAGTATAAATCGATTCCAATTTCACCCACAGCATAGAAAGAACGCTTTTCGAATTGTGCTTCTACATGCGCCAACTCTTCCTCGTAGTTCTCTTTTACATGGGTAGGGTGAAGCCCCATCATTAGAAATACCCGATTGGGATAATTTTTTTCCAAGTCGTACATAGCTTGAGTGTATGAAGCGTCTATCGCTGGGATAAAAAAACGTCCAACACCCTCTTTTATAGCTGTTTGCATCATCTTGTCCCGATCGTCATCGAACGCTTCACTGTACAAGTGTGTGTGAGTATCTGTAAGCATGATCACAAAACTAGCATTTTGTTAGCTATATTTACCAAAAAAAGTATTGACATCTTTAAGAAATTTCCTAGAAAACAAAGGTTTTGTGAGAGTTCCGCTTTCCAAACTACAAACAGGCCATTATCAAGTAACACTTTATATCAATGACAACAAAGGAAGCTTTATCCTTGATACGGGTGCTTCTACCAGTTGCATTGGGTTTCAGGATGTTTCCACCTTCAATTTGCTTTCCGAAGAAACGGAAATAAAAGCTGCAGGCGCGGGAGCTACCAACATGGAAACCATGATCTCTAAGAATAATTCTTTAAGGATGAACTTGTTGACCCTTCAAAAAGTAGACTTTGTACTTTTCAACATGGAACATGTGAACAATGCTTTGAACCAGGCAGGTGAAAATTCGGTACATGGTATTCTTGGTGCCGATTTACTGAAAAAACTTCGTACGGTGATAGATTATGGCCGAAATTGTGCTTATTTTAAAAAGTAAACAAGCTTTTTTAGTAATTTTACCTATTCGAAACAAACCATACACTACTGAAAACGAAATTACTACAGGGAGTTGTTAGTCTCTTGTTTTTCTTGATTTCTGTGAAGACTGTCTTTTCACAGGATGTATCTTATTACAAAAAATTAGCGCAGACGAGCACCGATCCTCAAATGAAATTAACGGCTTTGGATTCTATCATTTCTTTAGAAGGGAAAGAAGACCCACAAACCTTTATCAAAAATAGCTTTGCCTATATAGAGTTTGCCAAGGAACTGGACAGTGTGGAAGCGGCCGCAAAAAAAATGATAGGGGTGAGCTACACCCTCACCTCTATTACCAATCAACCAAAGACCGTAGTGAGAAAAATCGATGAGCTTCTCGCCAGAAAATATCGCATTAGCGATTCTTTCCTTCTAGGAAGCCTGTACTTAAAAAGAGGTGGGGCAAATTACAGACTGGACTTAGAAGAGGCTACCAAAGATTATGAAAAAGCTATTGAAGTGTATACCCAGAAAGATTCCATTTACAAGGCAGACGCCTATTTATTTAATGGGCAAGCCTATTCCAATTTAGGGGAGTTTGTTCCTGCTGGGGAAAATTTCCATAAAGCTTTAGCCTATTTTGAAGCGCTAGAAGATTATGAGTACATGGTGTTTGCCCAACAGGGAATTACCAACATGTATAGCTTAAATGGATTTTATGAAAAAGCGGGAGCAGAACGACAAAAGAACATTCAAAAAATAAAGGAACTTGGTTTAACGCACCATCTCCCAGTAATGTATTACAACCAGTCGCTGGATTTTAAAAAATTAGGAAAACCCCACCAACAACTGGAGTACCTTTTAAAGGCATACCATACAATAAAAGATTTAGATCATACTTCAGAAGGAAACAACCTCCTGGATCGGTTTTATATCTATAACAAACTTATTGAATACTACATTCAAAATGAAGATTTAAAAGAAGCTGAAAAATATTATAAGGAAGCTGAAAGTATTCACGACCCAACCATTACAGATTTGATTTATTTGAGTCATTATTCAGAAATAGTTGCCAAATACAACTTAGCGAAAGGAGCTATTGAAAAGGCTTTGGAGTTTTCTGAAAAGAAGTTGGAAGCCGCCAAATCACTGAAATATGACGAAGATATTATTGAAGCTAAAAAGTTACTTTCAGAAATTTATCTTGCCAAGGGAAATTACAAGAAATCCCTAGAACTAAAGATTGCCTATGAAACTTTGAAGGATTCGATATACAATAACACGACCGCCAACTCGCTCGCCTATTACCAAACCCTTTATGAAACAGAGAAAAAAGAGCATGAGATAATTGCCAAAAACTCCAATATCGAATTGCTGGAAAAAGACAATGATGCTGCCAGAAAACGACTCATATTTATTAGCCTCGCTCTAATCCTCTTCTTTGGATTGATTTTGTTATACCGAAATAGATTGCAATTAAAGAATAAAAAATTGCTGCAGGAAAAATACAGCCAAGAGTTATTGATTTCCCAGGAAGAAGAACGCAAACGTATTTCAAAAGACTTACACGATGGCATTGGGCAACAATTATTGTTAATTAAGAACAAACTTATCCGTAATGAAGATCCAGATACCATTAAAATGGTGGAAGAAGCTATTGAAGAAGTTCGGGGGGTTTCCCGGGACCTTCATCCTTTTCAACTTCAGGAACTGGGCATTACCAAAGCCATAGAAATGACCCTTACACAAATTGATGAAAACACCACCCTTTTTATTTCTTCAGAAATAGAAAATATTGACCATATTTTCGATAAAAAACAAGAGGTCAACCTATATCGAATTGTGCAAGAATCCCTCAATAACGTTTTAAAACACGCCAAGGCCGAGGCCAGTAAAGTAACGCTCAAAAAAGAACTCGGGTTCATTATTCTGGAAATTAAGGATAATGGAATTGGATTCGATTTTACGGAAAAATATCAAAACCTTAAGAGCTTGGGATTAAAAACCTTATTAGAGCGCACCAAGTTTCTTAACGGACAGATGAAGATTACCTCTAAAAAAGGCCAAGGTACAACCTTAGAATTTAGATTTCCTACGCTATGAAAACAGACTCCATAATTATCGCAGATGACCACCCACTCCTATTAAAGGGCTTAGAAGATTTCCTTACTGAAAAAGGATACAACCTTATAGGAAGTGGCACTAATGGCAGGGAAGCCTATAATCTTATTGCCAAACTTGAGCCCGAGATTGCTATTTTAGATATACAAATGCCTTTTATGTCGGGGATTGAAATTGCACGAAAATGCCATACAAATAATCTTAAAACCAAAATTGTTTTAATTACTTTCCACCGAGAAAAGGATTTGTACTACAAAGCTCAAGAATTAAAGGTTTTTGGATATATCCTGAAAGAATTTGCCTTGGAGGAAATTGAGAACTGTATTCAAACAGTATCGGAAGGCACCCCTTTTTTTAGTCCGAAGATAACCGAACTACTCTCCATCAACCATTCGGAAAGTAATTCGTTAAAAGAGTTGACCCCTTCCGAAAAGAAAATACTTAAGCTAATTGCGAAGGACAAGACCAATAAAGAGATTGCTTCCTTATTATTTATTTCCCACAGAACGGTCGAAAAACACCGTAGCAATATTATCAACAAATTGGAACTGGAGCATAAAACCAACAGTCTCCTTATTTGGGCCAAAGAGCACCAACATGAACTCCATTAAGTAAAATACGTGTTATTACGTATTTCATTTTATCCACTAAATGTAGACTTTTACTGTATGGAAAAAGAAACGGTGGAAATAGATACCAAGATCAAAAAAGAAGGCCATAAGAGGTTAGCCTTCATTGCCATATCATTAATCATCGTATTAATTATCCTACTCAATGTTGTCAATTATTTTGTTTCATAATTACTAGTTTTCTAATTAACCAAATAAAAAAGCCCGGAAAATATCCGGGCTTTTTTAGTACCAAAACAACTGCACAAGAACTAGAGCTCTAAGGCATGTTTAATGTTATCATCCATTAATAATTCTTCTGGATTTTCCAAAGCTTCCTTTACAGCGACTAAAAACCCTACAGATTCCTTACCATCAATTATACGGTGATCGTAACTTAAAGCCACGTACATAATAGGAGCAATAGCAATTGCACCATCTTTGGCAATGGGTCGCTCTACAATGTTGTGCATCCCTAAAATACCAGATTGTGGCGGATTGATAATAGGCGTGGACAACATACTTCCAAATACCCCTCCGTTGGAAATGGTAAAAGTTCCTCCCGTCATCTCATCCACAGTAATTTGTCCGTCCCTTGCTCTTAATGCCAAACGTTTCACTTCCGCTTCTACTCCTCGAAAAGTAAGGTTTTCAGCATTTCTAATTACCGGAACCATTAATCCTTTAGGACCCGAAACCGCAATGGAAATATCTTTATAATCGTAGGTAATTTTATAATCCCCGTCGATCATGGAATTTACATCGGGATAAAGCTCTAGGGCCCTTACCACTGCTAATGTAAAGAAGGACATAAACCCTAAACTTACCCCATGTTTTTCCTTAAAAGATTCTTTGTATTCCTTTCTTAATTCAAAAATAGAGGACATATCCACTTCATTGAAAGTGGTCAACATGGCCGTTTCATTTTTTGCGGAAACCAAGCGTTCGGCTACTTTTCTACGAAGCATGGATAGCTTTTTTCTTTCGGAGCCTCTACTTCCCGCTCCAGGGGTTCCCATAGAAGGGGTCGCACTTACTGCATCTTCTTTAGTAATTCTTCCGTCACGACCTGTTCCTTTCACATCTTTTGAATCCATTCCCTTTTCATCCAAAATCTTTTTGGCGGCAGGTGAAGGTGTACCACTAGCATACGTTTTTTGTGTAGCAGATGCTACTTTTTCATTGGTATTGGCCGTTTCTGCTTTTTGCTTATCTAGATCTGGAGCTGCATTTCCTTTACCAGTTTCATCCCCTGCATTTTCATAGGTTTCGGTGGTATCATTTCCTTTACCTTCTGGTTTTTCAGCTTCGGTATCGATTAAGCAAACTACTTCCCCTACTGCCACAGCATCTCCTTCTTCCGCTTTTAAAGTGATAATTCCGCTCGCTTCAGCAGGCAATTCCAGCGTTGCTTTATCGCTATCAACCTCAGCAATGGCTTGATCTTTTTCTACATAGTCACCATCGGCTACTAGCCATTGGGCTATTTCTACTTCTGTAATGGATTCTCCCGGTGAAGGGACTTTCATTTCTAGCATATTACTATAATTTTCCTGTTAGGAATTAGGTGTTTCAAAAACACTGTCTATTACTATTTTATGTCGTGCTTTGGAACGTGCACTACTTCCAGCAGCTGGAGAACTGTACACGTTTCGGGAAGCCACACGAAGCTTCTCGAGATTGAAATTCATTAACATATAGCCCCAGGCTCCCATATTTCTGGGTTCTTCCTGAGCCCAAACATAGTCGGATGCATTAGGGTAACTATCGATTATTTTACCAAGGGTGTCTATTGGCAATGGAAATAATTGTTCTATTCGCACTAAGGCTACATCCTCCCGTCCATTTTCTTCCCTTCGTTCCAACAAATCATAATAAAATTTCCCGGTACAGAACACAAGGGATTTTACTTTTTTCTTGTCTACGGAAGTATCATCTATCACCTCTTGGAAGCTGCCATTGGCCAATTCTTCTTTGGTTGAAATGACCTTAGGGTGTCGCAGCAAGCTTTTAGGGGTAAATACCACTAGAGGTTTTCTGAAATTCCATTTCATGTGCCTCCTTAACAAATGATAAAAATTTGAAGGCGTTGTCACATCGGCCATGATCATATTATGCCTTGAACACAATTGAAGGTACCGTTCCATACGGGCACTGGAATGCTCTGAACCTTGTCCTTCATAACCATGTGGTAATAACATGACCAACCCGTTTTGCACTTTCCATTTCGATTCGGCTGCCGAAATATATTGGTCCATCATAATTTGGGCTCCGTTGGAAAAATCCCCAAACTGTGCCTCCCATATCGTGAGGGTTTTTGGGGCTGCCATGGCATACCCATAATCAAAACCTACCACTCCATATTCTGAAAGCAAGGAATTGTAAATATCCATTTTTCCATCAACTCCCATGGTATTATGAAGATTGATTTCTTCGGCATCATCTTCCGTTTTTATGATGGCGTGACGGTGTGAAAAAGTTCCTCGTTCCACATCCTGTCCTGTCATACGAACATTAAATCCTTCTTCCATTAACGTGGCATAGGCTAAGAGTTCTCCCATGGCCCAATCCAATTGGTTGGTTTCAAAATAACGTTTATGGCGGTCTTCAATGATTCGCTGTATTTTTCGAATGAATTTTTTATCCTTCGGAAGTTCTGTTATTCCCTTTGCTAAGGCATCAAGCTTTTCAAGATCGAAGGTGGTATCCACGGGGGTTAAAATGGCTTGTAAATCTCCCATTTTATAATCCTTCCAGTCATCGGCCAAGATTTCAGTAATCACTGTTTTATCTTTCTTTCTAGATTCCTCCAAATCTTCTTCCAATTCAGACTTATATTGCTTTTCCAACTGGGCCACGTAATTATCATCGATAATTCCCTCTTTTTTTAATCGGCCAGCGTAGATATCCCTAGGGTTCTCATGTTTTGATATAGCCTTGTACAACTTGGGTTGTGTAAATCGAGGCTCATCGCCCTCGTTGTGCCCATATTTTCTATAGCCCAACACATCTATAAAGACATCCCTTCCAAATTGCATCCTAAAGTCTAATGCAAAAGCAAAGGCATGGCAAACTGCTTCTACATCATCTGCATTTACATGCAATACAGGGGAAAGGGTTACCTTACCCACATCGGTACAATAGGTGGAAGATCGAGCATCAAGATAATTGGTTGTAAAACCCACTTGGTTATTAGCCACTACGTGAATAGTCCCTCCAGTTTTATAACCTTCCAATTGTGCCATTTGCACTACTTCATATACCACCCCCTGTCCAGCAATTGCAGCATCACCATGAATAAGGATAGGAAGTATTTTTTTAGCATCCCCTTGTAACTTGTTGTCCACTTTTGCCCTGGAAATTCCTTCTACTACAGCGTTTACGGTCTCTAAGTGAGAGGGGTTGGGAGCTAAATCCATACGCACCTTCTTTCCTTTGTCGGTTTCCCGGAAACTGGTCCAACCCATATGGTATTTTACATCACCATCAAACAACTCTTCTTCGTCGTATTCTTTACTATCAAACTCACTAAAAATAGCTTCAGGGGATTTTCCGAAGATATTGGCCAAAACATTTAAACGCCCTCGGTGTGCCATCCCTACCACAAACTGTTCAATTCCTTTCTCTGAACCTTTTTGAATTAAGGTATCCAATCCAGGAATCACCGCATCTACTCCTTCAATAGAGAAACGTTTCTGCCCTACATATTTAGAATGCAAGAAAGTTTCGAAGGAAAGCGCTTCATTCAGTTTTTTAAGGATGTGTTTTTTTTCTTCTTCTGAAAACTTTGGGTGATTATCATTTACATTAAGCCAGTTTTGAATCCATTGAATTTCTTCAGGATTACGTATATACATGTATTCAATTCCAATGGAATCGCAATAAATCGTGTCGAGATGACGAACGATTTCCTTTAGGGAAGCTTTACCAATTCCTAAGACAGAGCCTGCTTCAAATTCGGTTTCTAAGTCCTCTTCCGAAAGACCAAAGTTTTCTAGATCCAACTTCGGACTGTATTTTCTACGCTCCCTTACCGGATTGGTTTTGGTAAAAAGGTGTCCTCGATTGCGATATCCATCAATTAATTTGATAACTTGGAACTCCTTCAGCATGTTTTCTGGGATTCCGTTAACCCCATCAATTCCTAAAGCTTCTAAGGAACCATTTTCAATTCCAAAATCAAAACCTTGAAAAAAAGCACGCCAACTAGGCTCTACTGAATCTGGATATTGAAGGTATTTGTCATAGAGTTCAGCGATGTAAGAAGGATGCACCGCATTGAGGAATGAATATCGATCCATAAGGATTCTGGCTATTTTTTTTGAATACTTAAGACAAAAATACAACAATTAGGAAAAAAACGATAGCTAATCAATATATTTATGATGATTTTAAACTTTTGCATTTATGATTAAAAAAAGCCTATTCATCTTCTTATTTATAAGTCTTATAACAACTTCATGGCATTCACTCCATTCACAGGAAGAAAATGACATTTACGAAAACCGTTCTTCCTTTTGGAGTCATGTTCGTTATGGCGGCGGATTCGGACTTTCGTTTGGCAATAGGTTTTTTGGAGCCTCCCTATCCCCTAGTGCGATTTATGAATTTAACGATCAATTTGCTTTGGGGGTCGCCCTTACAGGAAGTTATGCTAGCGAACGTGATATTTATGAATCTTGGGTTTACGGCGGAAGCCTTATTTCACTTTTCAATCCCATACGCGAAATACAACTATCGGCAGAGTTTGAAGAATTAAGCGTGAACAGGGACTGGGATTTTTTAAATTATCCCGATCAAAATTATTGGTACCCCGCCTTGTTTTTTGGTGCTGGATATCACGCAGACAACTTTACCTTTGGTATTCGCTATGACGTTTTATACGACAAAGACAAAAGCATCTACAATAATGCCTGGATGCCCTTTGTACGAATCTATTTCTAAACCGTACGTCGCATCAACCAAAGTCCGAATTCACGTAACTTATCTTTTTTGTCTTCTGAAATCTGTAAAGTAGTTAATACCTGAAAGGCTTCATTGGTGTATTTTTCTATGGCTTCTTGAGTAGCGGAAGCTGCACCGGTTTTCTCGAAAATACTTTTTACTTGTATCACTTTTTCTTCGGAATTGCCTTCTTTAAACTGAAACCAATTTTCTAGTTTGGCGACTTCAGAGGGAGTACCCTTTTGCTTGGCCAGTAAATACAGATACGTTTTTTTATTCGCCAGGATATCGCCCCCCAATTGTTTCCCGAAGGTTTCCGGATTTCCGAAGGCATCCAAATAATCATCCTGAAGTTGAAAAGCAATCCCTAAATTCCTTCCAAATTCATAGACCCCCGCTTTACAACCTTCCGAAGCACCCGCTACAATCGCTCCCATCTGTAGGGCTGCAGCCACCAAAACCGCTGTTTTATATTCGATCATTTTTAAATACTCGGGAACCGAAACATCGTTTCGGGTTTCAAAATCTACATCGTATTGTTGTCCTTCACAAACTTCCATCGCTGTTTTACTGAACAATTTTGCCAATTCCTGAAAAAGTGCGGGTTCGTACTGTTCAAAAAATTGATAGGCCAAAATAAGCATGGCGTCGCCCGAAAGGATTCCGGTATTGATATCCCATTTTTGATGCACCGTTTCTTTGCCTCTTCGCAGGGGCGCCTCATCCATAATGTCATCGTGGATTAAAGAAAAATTATGGAACAATTCTACCGCCAAGGAAGCATGAATGGCCTTTCGGTACTCACCCCCAAAATAGTCGCAAGACATTAAAGTAAGTACAGGGCGTAAGCGTTTGCCTCCCAAAGAAAGTATGTATTCAATGGGTTCGTATAAATGCTTCGGTTCTTTTACCACTACAGCAGTTTTTAAGTAGTCCTCAAGGAACCCTTTGTATTGGGAAAGCGCTTTCATAACAAATTTTGCCACTAAAATACATCTTGCTATTTAAATAACCTTACGGCAACCTAAAATATCGCCAATGTTAAATAATTTTAAAACTTTGGAAACTTTTTTTGTTTTTAAAGTTTCCTAGGCTACATTTGCACCTCCTTATGAAAGAAAAAATTATCCAAAAATCGGCCGAAATGTTTATCAACCTTGGTTTTAAAAGTGTGACCATGGACGATATCGCACAAGAGATGGGCATTTCCAAAAAAACCATTTACTCCCACTTTAAAAATAAAACCCAATTGGTAAAGGAAACGGTACTTTCTGTATTTCATACCATCACTTGCGGGATAGATCATATCATTGCCCAGGAAAAGAACCCTATTGAGGAGCTCTATGAAGTAAAAAAATTCGCAATGCTTCAGTTGAAAAACGAAAAGGCCTCCCCACAGTACCAACTTCAGAAATATTACCCTGAAATCTATAAAATGGTTCAGGAAATGAAATTCGAAAACATGAACGAATGCACTGTAAATAACTTGCAAAGAGGGGTTTCACAAGGGTTCTACAGAAAGAATATCAACATCCATTTTATTTCCAGAATTTACTTTCTGGCACTTAGTGAAATTAATAATGAAACCATTTTCCCACCGCAACAGTTTCCAAAATCCATGATCATGGAAGATTACCTGGAATACCACCTTCGGGGGATTGTTACCGATAAAGGAAAAGAAATTCTCAATCAATTCATCAATACACAAACTCATGACTAAAAAACCAATCATTATCCTACTGCTTTTAATTTCGGCAGTTTCCTTTGCACAAGAAAGGAGCTACTCCTTTTCGTTGGAAGAAGCAGTGACTTTTGCTTTGGATAGTAATTACACTGCCTTGAATGCCAGAAGGGATATTGCCAAAGCCATTAAACAAAAGTGGGAGACGACCGCCTCTGGATTACCACAAATTAGCGCCAATGTTTCCTATAACAACAACTTAAAGCAACCTGTTACCCTAATTCCGGGGGAAATAGCTGGAGGCGAACCAGGTTCTTTTGTACCGGTGACCTTCGGAACCAAACAAAACGCTAATGCAGTGGCCACCCTTAACCAACTTATTTTTGACGGAAGTTATTTGGTGGGGCTTCAGGCTGCAAAGGTTTTTCTGGATTATTCTGAAAATGCTACCGAAAAAACACTCCTTGAAGTAAGAAAAGGGGTTATCAATTCGTATGGCAGTGTTTTATTGGCAGAAGAATTGGTGGCCATCTTTCAGAAAAACCAAAAAAATCTAGAAGAAAACCTCTATGAAACCCGAAAGATTTTTGAAAACGGACTTACAGAAGAGGAAAGTGTGGAGCAACTAGAGATTACTCTTTTGGATATCAATACCAATCTTAGCAACGCAGAGCGATCGCTTTTAATTGCTCGTCAAATGTTTAATGTCGCGCTAGGACTTGACATCAATACACCTGTAACCTTAACCGAAGATTTGGATGCTTTAACACAGCAAAATATTCAGTTAACCTTTTTGAATGAAGATTTAAGCTTGGAGGAAAACATTGATTATAGAATAGCGAATAATTTGATTGAACAAAGAAAATTGGAAATGAAGCTGGAAAAAAGTAAGGCCTTGCCTTCACTTTCGGCCTTTGTAAATTATGGAACGCAAGCCAATAGTAACGACTTTACCTTTTTGGACAGCGATCAACGCTGGTTTCAATCCTCTATTCTCGGACTTCAAATGAACATCCCTATTTTTAGTAGTGGTATGCGAAGCGCTAGAACTCAACAAGCTAAAATTGCTTTGGACCAAGCCAAAACTCAATTTGAAGAAACGGTTCAAAATATCAAATTGGAATACGATAATGCAAAGAGTAATTATCAATTTACCATCGATAAATATGAAAACGCCAAAAAGAACCTTGCGTTAGCCCAACGTATTGAAAACAAAAATCAAGTGAAATTCACTGAAGGAATCTCGACAAGTTTCGATTTACGTCAAGCGCAGACCCAATTGTATAGCGCACAACAACAATATTTTCAATCCATGCTGGACGTAATCAACGCCAAAGCAACTTTGGAAACCCTGTTAAATTCACCTGAAATCAACAACTAGAAAATCATCAACCAGAACCATATAATCATGAAAAAAATATTCACCTTACTTAGCATCCCACTATTTTTAACCGCTTGCGGCGGGGATCAAAAATCAACCCAATCTATAATTGAATCGGGCGATCTAGAAGCCTTAAGGGCAAAAAGGGCCGAAATTGTCACCCAACAAACCAATATCCACGAAGAATTGCGCCAAATAGACGATGCCATTGCAAAACTGGATACCGTAAGAAATGTCCCGTTGATTACGACCATTACGGCAAAACAGGAGGAATTCAATCACTTTTTTGAAATTCAAGGAAATGTCACCACAAAGAACCTTCTCGTTATTACCCCAGAATACAATGGTATCCTAACACAGGTTTACGTTACGGAAGGACAAAAAGTGAGTAAAGGGCAAACCTTGGCAAAGATTGATGATGGAGGTTTGAGTCAGCAGTTGGCCCAATTGGAAGTACAAGCCGATTTGGCTAAGACCACCTACGAGCGCCAGAAGCGTTTGTGGGATCAAAAAATTGGGAGTGAAATTCAATATTTACAGGCCAAGTCGAATTATGAAGCTCAATCCAAAGCAGTAGACCAGCTGAAACAACAAGTGGCGAAAACAATAGTAAAAGCCCCGTTTTCAGGCACGATAGACGATGTGATTACCGAACAAGGAAGCGTGGTCGCTGCAGGGCAAACACCCCTTATGCGCTTGGTAAATTTGGACAATATGTACATTGAGACAGAAGTTCCCGAACGTTATGTAAAAGATGTCACCAAAGGGAAAAAGGTAAAAGCAACCTTTCCTGTATTAGGCAAGACCATCGATACGGAAGTACGCCAAGCTGGGGATTACATCAACCCTGCCAATCGAACTTTTAAAGTAGAAATTGGCATTCCCAATAAGGAGCATACCGTAAAACCTAACTTAACTGCAAAGCTTCAGATAAATGATTATACCAGTGAAAAAGCTATTTTAATTCCACAGAGCATCATTTCTGAAAATGCGGAAGGGGAGCAATACGTCTATGCGGTAGAAGAAAAAAACTCGGAAAATGAAGGAACTGCCAAGAAAGTGATCATCACTACCGGAAAAACCCAAGGAGATGTAATTGAAGTACTTTCAGGTATCGAAGAAGGAATGGAAATCATCAAGGAGGGTGCCCGAAGTGTCAAGGACAGTCAGCCAGTTAAAGTGATTCAATACGAGGAAGAAGCAACCACCAACAACAACTAAAAAGCCTAAAAAATGACCGAAAGACAAAAGAAAGTCGAGAAAGAGTTTGGACTCTCCTCTTGGGCCATCAACAATAAAACCACTATATATGTGCTCATCTTGGTATTCTTTTACCTTGGGGTAAGTGCTTTTTTTGACATGCCTCGGGAAAATTTCCCAGAGGTAAACGAAACCAAGATTTACATAAGTACTATTTATCCTGGAAACACAGCAGAGGATATTGAGAAACTCATCACCGATCCCTTGGAAGATGAACTAAAAACCGTAAGTAATGTAGTTGAAATTACCTCAACGTCTTCCGAGGATTACGCCATGGTTATTGTAGAGTTTGACGAAAACATCACGGTTGAAGAAGCCAAACTAAAAGTGAAAGACGAGGTTGAATCGAAGACCGCCGGTGAGGACTGGCCCACATTTAATGGAGCCAAGGTAGAACCCGATGTGTTCGAGCTAAGCCTTTCAGAAGAGATTCCCATCCTAAACATCAATATTTCAGGAGACTACCCTATTGAAAAATTAAAGGAATATGGGGAATACCTTCAGGATGAAATTGAAGATCTTTTGGAAATTAAGGAAGTGGCTATTCGCGGCGCTCAGGAAAAAGAAGTGGAAGTGGCGGTAGACATCTATAAAATGATGGCTTCCAAAGTTACTTTCAGCGATATCATCAATTCCATTAGCAGTGGAAACGTGACCATGTCTGCTGGAAATATGAAAGCCAGCGGCCAACGTAGAACCATTCGTGTTTTAGGAGAAATTGATGATCCTTCCGAACTGGAGAACTTCGTAGTAAAGTCTGAAAACAACAACCCCATTTATTTGAAGGATGTCGCTTCGGTTTCCTTTCAGGAAGAAGACAAAACCACTTTTGCGAGAGAGTTTGGGGAGCCCGTGGTCATGCTAGATGTAAAGAAAAGAGCTGGAAAGAACATGGTGGCCGCTGCAGAGGAAATTCAGCTCATTGTAAAGGATGCCCGGGAAAATGTGTTTCCACCCGACCTGGAAGTTACTATTGCCAACGACCAATCTTCGGTAACGATTGGGCAGGTAGACGACCTGGTGAATAACATCATCTTTGGGGTTATTCTTGTAGTGACTGTTTTAATGTTCTTCCTAGGCTTTAAGAACGCTATTTTCGTGGGCTTTGCTATCCCGATGTCCATGTTCATGTCCTTAATGATTTTAAACATGTTTGGGATTACCTTAAACACCATGGTACTCTTTGGGTTGATCATGGGACTTGGGATGCTGGTTGATAACGGAATTGTGGTCGTGGAGAACGTGTATCGTTTAATGGACGAAGAAGGCATGAGCCGTATTGAAGCTGCTAAAAAAGGAATTGGCGAAATTGCCTTTCCTATTATCATTTCCACAGCCACGACCGTAGCTGCTTTTATCCCTTTAGGTTTATGGCCTGGGATTATGGGAGAATTCATGATGATTTTACCACAAACCCTATCGATTGTACTTGGGTCTTCCCTCTTTGTCGCAATTTTCTTTAACTCGGTATTGGTCTCTCAGTTTATGACCATTGAGGATAAAGACATGCCTTTAAAAAAGATCATCATGCTCACTAGCATCATGGCCTTTTTAGGATTGGTGGTGTTCTTGGTCGCAGGAGAATATAGAGCGCTGGGTACATTAATGGTGTTTACAGCAATCATGCTGTGGGCCTACCGATTGTTTCTTCGGAAATGGGCCAATAATTTCCAGACAAAAACCTTGGTACGGCTCGAACGTTTTTATGAAAATCAATTGCGTTGGGCCCTTTCGGGTTGGAGACCCTATGCGTTTAGTATCGGAACCTTCGTACTATTGATCATCGCTTTTGTTTCATTTGGAATCTCCCTAAGCACACAACGAACCAAAGTGGAATTCTTTCCAGATAATATCCCGAACCAGATTATTGTCTATATCGAATACCCCGAAGGGACTGCTATTGAAAAAACCAATACCATTACTAAGGAGATAGAAAAACGCGTATACGATGTACTGAATCAAGAGCAATACATGGAAGGCGGTTATAATTACATGGTTGAAAGTGCGGTATCCCAAGTAGGGGAAGGAGCTGGAAACCCACAAACCGATGGTGGTTCTGCTGCCGAAATGCCCCATAAAGCCAAGATTACAGCATCCATGCGTGAATTTAAATACCGAAGAGGCGAAGACAGTGAGTTGTTGCGCCAAAAAGTCCAAAAGGCTTTGGTAGGTATTTACCCCGGCGTTCTTATTTCTGTAGAAAAGGATGCCGCAGGGCCTCCTGCTGGAGCTCCTATTAATATTGAGCTGGAGGGTAGCGATTATGACGAACTCATCAATACGGCCGAACAAATGCGAGAATACATCAATAGCAAAAATATTGGAGGTATTGATGAATTAAAAATTGACGTTAACAAAAATAAACCTATTACCCGCGTGGTCGTAGATCGCGAAAAAGCAGGGGAACTAGGAATTAGTGCTTCTCAAGTGGGGCAACAGCTTCGTAATTCCATTTTTGGTTCCAAAGCAGGGATTTACAAGGAAGACGGAGATGATTTTGATATATACGTTCGTTTCAATGAAGAAAACCGATATGACAAAAGTGCTTTATTCAATCAAAAAATCACTTTTAGGGATATGGCTTCGGGCCAAATTAAGGAAATCCCCGTTTCGGCCGTAGCCGATTATGAAAACTCTTCGGGGTTTAGTGCTATCAAACATAAAGACACGAAGCGAGTGGTTACGGTCTATTCGGCTCTCGCCCCTGGGTATACTGATGCAGGTGCCGTGGTAGGACAAATCCAGAATGAAATGCGAAGCTTTGAAGGCTTACCCAATGATATCAAAATTGATTATACAGGCCAAATTGAAGAACAGAACAAGCAAATGGCCTTCTTAATGGGAGCATTTTTCACAGGATTGGGACTCATTTTCTTTATTCTGATTTTTCAGTTCAATTCTGTTTCAAAACCAGCCATCATCATGTCGGCCATTTTCTTAAGTTTAATTGGAGTTTTTGGAGGCATTGTTATTTCTGGAAACGCCTTTGTCATCATGATGACCATGGTAGGGATCATCTCCCTTGCAGGAGTGGTGGTAAATAACGGAGTGGTACTGCTGGATTATGCACAATTGCTCATAGATCGTAAAAAGGTACAGCTGGATATGGATGAAGACCAATATCTGGAAGTAGACGATTTGTTCGAGGCTATTGTAAGGGCTGGAAAAGCCCGTTTAAGACCTGTTTTGCTAACGGCCATTACGACCATCCTAGGATTGATTCCATTGGCAATTGGTTTAAATATCAACTTTTTTACCCTCTTCAAAGACTTCAACCCCAACATTTATATGGGTGGAGATAACGTGATTTTCTGGGGGCCACTGGCCTGGACGGTAATTTATGGGCTATTTGTCGCCACCTTCCTAACGCTGGTTTTTGTCCCCATCGCATTTTTCTTGATTACGAAGTTTAAGATGTGGTGGCGAAGAAAAACAAGAAAGGTAATCAATGAATTGGATGAAACTCCTTCGGAAGCCTAATACTTTTTGAACCTCAGGCAACAAACCCCGACAAATTTGTCGGGGTTTGTTATTTCAATCTTCTTGTTCTTCTTAACTTTGCAGCCTAACTTTTTCAGAAATGTACAGAACGCACACTAACGGACAACTAAGGGCCGAACACATTGGAAATACCGTCACCCTTTCGGGATGGGTTCAAAAAATTCGTGATAAAGGATTTATGATCTGGGTAGATCTTCGCGATCGTTACGGAATCACCCAATTAATTTTCGATGAGGAAAGAACCGACAAGACCGTTATGGAAATGGCTTCCAAGCTGGGACGTGAGTTCGTGATTCAGGTGACTGGAAAAGTAATAGAAAGGGAATCCAAAAACCCCAACATGCCTACCGGGGATATCGAAATTTTAGTTTCAGAATTGAATTTACTGAACGCTTCCCTTACCCCTCCCTTCACCATTGAAGATGATACCGATGGCGGGGAAGACCTTCGAATGAAATACCGTTATTTGGATATTCGAAGGAAACCGGTTCGCAACAATTTGGTGTTTCGCCATAAGGTAACCATGGCCGTTCGTAACTATCTTTCTGCTAAGGAATTTGTAGAAGTGGAAACCCCATATCTCATAAAATCCACTCCTGAAGGCGCCCGTGATTTTGTGGTCCCTTCCCGTATGAATGAAGGCCAATTTTATGCCCTTCCGCAGTCACCACAAACTTTTAAGCAGTTGCTTATGGTAGGTGGAATGGATAAATATTTTCAAATCGTAAAATGCTTCCGTGACGAAGATTTACGAGCCGACAGACAGCCCGAGTTTACCCAAATTGACTGTGAAATGGCCTTTGTGGAACAGGAAGACATTCTTAATACCTTTGAAGGTTTGACCCGTCATCTACTGAAAGAAATAAACGGAGTTGATGTTGCTGAATTTCCTAGAATGACCTATGACGAGGCGATGAAACGCTATGGAAACGACAAGCCCGATATCCGCTTTGGAATGGAATTTGGCGAATTGAATGAAGTAGCGCAACACAAAGAATTTAATGTGTTCAACTCGGCTGAATTAGTCGTTGGGATCGCTGTTCCTGGCGGAAATAGTTTCACCCGGAAGGAAATTGACAAATTGATTGATTGGGTGAAACGCCCGCAAATTGGAGCCATGGGAATGGTGTACAGCCGTTGCAATGAAGATGGAACTTACAAATCTTCCGTAGACAAATTTTACGATCAGGACGATTTGGCAAAATGGGCCGAAGTTACTGGAGCACAAGCAGGAGATTTAATTTGCATCCTTTCCGGTGAAAAAAATAAGGTGAGAGCACAACTTAGTGCACTACGTATGGAATTGGCCGAACGATTAGGCTTACGAAAAGCCAATGAATTTGCGCCACTTTGGGTCGTGGACTTCCCGCTTTTGGAATGGGATGAAGAAACCAATCGCTATCACGCCATGCACCACCCATTTACATCGCCAAAACCTGGACAAATGGAATTATTAAAAACCGACCCTGGGGCGGTAAAGGCAAATGCTTACGACTTGGTGCTAAACGGAAACGAAATTGGAGGAGGTTCCATTCGTATTCACGATAAGGAAATTCAATCGAAAATGTTCGACTATTTAGGGTTTACCCCAGAAGAAGCGAAAGCACAATTTGGATTTTTAATGGATGCATTTCAGTATGGGGCACCCCCTCACGGCGGAATTGCTTTTGGCTTAGACCGATTGGTGGCTATTTTGGGGGGACAAGAAACCATTAGGGACTTTATTGCTTTCCCAAAAAATAACGCAGGACGCGATGTAATGATTGATGCCCCTGCTCCAATTGATCAAGGACAGCTTGATGAATTGAATTTGAAACTAAACCTTAGTGAAAACTAAAATTCAAAAAAAACTCAATGAGTTAGAATCTACCGCCATTTGCGGCAATGACATTAGCTCATCGGTATTATATGTTTCAGCTCTTGCCATTGCATTTGCAGGACAATATGCATGGATAACCTTACTTATTGTTTCGTTTGTACTGTTTCTTTTCCGTAGAATTTATGGGGAAGTAGTAGGAGCCTTACCTCTTAATGGAGGTGCCTATAATGCTTTACTGAATACCACCAGCAAATTTATGGCCTCTTTTGCGGCAACCCTAACGATTCTTTCTTATATGGCTACCGCAGTAATTTCAGCCAATGAAGCCATTCATTACATACATCACCTTATTCCTTCCTTACCTATTATCATAACAACCATTGGACTTTTGGCATTATTTGCCCTACTTACCATTGGTGGTATCACCGAATCCGCTAAAGTAGCGATTGGAATCTTTCTTTTCCACCTAACCTCATTGTTGGTATTAACTGGTTTTATTGGATATTACCTCTTTCAAAATGGAATTGGGACACTATTTGAAAATTGGAGTTTACCTTCTAGGGAAGGAGGCATCATTACAGCAATATTTTTTGGGTTTTCAGCCTCTATGTTAGGGGTCTCAGGTTTTGAAAGTTCGGCTAATTTTGTCGAGGAACAAAAACGTGGGGTTTTTCCAAAAACACTAAGAAATATGTGGGCTATTGTAAGTATCATCAATCCCCTAATGGCGGTTTTTGCTTTAGCCTTATTTGCCCTTCCAGTGTTACAAAGCGACGAATATCAAAATACACTACTAGTAGAAATGGCTTCTCAAGTAGGCGGAAATTGGATTGCGACCCTAATTTCCATTGATGCTTTTTTGGTTTTAAGCGGGGCGGTATTAACTAGTTTTGTAGGAGTTACAGGATTATTGGAACGAATGACTCTAGATCGAATCATGCCTCAATTTTTTCTGAAAAAGAATAACCGTGGCAGTTCCTATCGAATCATACTCATGTTTTTTATATTATCGGTTTCTGTGTTATTGATTACCCATGGAGAAGTTGCGATTTTAGCAGGTGTCTATACCATTTCTTTTCTATCGGTCATGGCCTTATTTGGAATTGGAAATATTTTATTGAAAGTAAAACGGGCAGCCCTTCCTAGACCAGAAAAAGCCAAATGGATTTCGGTAATCGTAGCTATTGTTGCAGTAATAACAGCTATCTATGGAAATATTTCTATGGAGCCAAAAGAAGGAGCACCTAGTAATTTTATAGTTTTTCTAGATTACTTTATTCCTTTTATCATTTTTATCATTTTCATGTTAAATAGAACGCTAGTGCTGCGACTATCACTTCGGTTTATTCATTACATCTTTGATCCGATAAGAAAAAGTGTTTCCAAGATTGACAAGAAAACACTTTCCTATATTAATAAAATTAACGAACAGGAGTTTGTTTTTTTTACCAAAGGGGATAATATTGCCACCCTCAACAAGGTGATGCTATATATAAAGAAAAATGAACATACCCGAAAGATAAAAATCGTTCATGTGCTTGATGAGAACGAAAAAATGCCCGTAAATCTTTCAAAAGAAATTGATTTTTTGGACCGTGAATACCCAGAAATAAAAATTGAGCTGGTAGTAGAGGAAGGGCGTTTCTCGCCAGAGTTAATTCAACAGCTTTCCCAAAAATGGAATATTCCTGTTAACTTTATGTTTATTGGTTCTCCTAGCGACAAGTTTGAATATAGCGTAGAGGACCTTGGTGGCGTACGGCTTATTATTTAGTGCTATGAAATTTAAAAAAGTACTTACCAAAATACTTATCTGGCGGGCCAAACACATAAGCCACAGGCAATTTATTTTTATCCTTAGTATTCTTGCTGGAATACTTTCTGGCTTAGGAGCTGTAACACTAAAAAACCTTACCCATTTCTTCCAACATTTACTAGAAGGAAAATTTATACAAGAGTACCATCAAGCTTTTTACTTTGTTTTTCCCATTATAGGTTTAAGCTTGGTATTTCTCATCATTAAATATGTTCTAAGAAAGAAGGTAAGCCATGGAATTCCTTCCACGCTATACGCAATATCCAAGCGAAAAGGGATTTTAAAACAATACCAGATGTTTGGTTCGCTTTTAACCGCTCCCATCACTGTTGGTTTTGGAGGTTCGGTAGGTTTGGAAGGACCCACCGTGGCCACAGGCGCTGCCATAAGTTCGAATATGGCAAGGCTTTTCCACCTTAACCAAACCTCAAGAACCTTACTTATTGGTTGTGCCGCAGCAGGAGCCATGTCGGCCATTTTTAAAGCACCCATTGCAGCCATCATTTTTGCGATTGAGGTATTTAGTTTGGATCTTACCATAGCTTCCATGGTTCCCTTATTATTGGCTTCCGTTTCTGCTATTATCACTTCGTACTTTTTTTTGGGAGACGATTTAATTTTACCCTTCAGTATTGAAGATAAATTTGTTCTGAAGGATATTCCTTTTTACATTATTCTAGGAGTCATCGCAGGGTTTGTATCGGTGTATTTTACCAACATGTACGAATACATTCAAACATTATTCAATAAAATTCCCTCTTCCATTAGCAGACTATTAATAGGCGGCTTAGCCATTGGATTACTGGTTTATTTCATTCCACCACTTTATGGAGAAGGTTTTGACGTGATCAACAGTTTGGTGCAGGGAAACCCTGGAAAAGCTCTGGAAAACAATTTTTTTAATTTAGATATTGAAAATACTTGGGTCATGATTGCCTTATTAGTGGGGCTGGTACTCTTTAAGGTTATTGCTAGTTCCATAACTTTTGGGGCAGGTGGCGTTGGAGGTATTTTTTCCCCTACCCTTTTTATGGGGAGCATCATGGGGTACACTGTAGCTAAATTTTTCAATCAGTTGGGCTTCGGAAGCTTTTCTATTTCCGAAAGTAATTTCACCTTGGTAGGAATGACTGGTTTAATGGCGGGGGTTTTACACGCCCCGCTTACGGCTATATTCTTAATTGCTGAAGTAACGGGGGGATACGAATTGTTCATCCCGTTAATGATTACTGCAACTATTTCCTTCAGTATCACGAAATATTTCACACCCCATTCGGTATACACGATGGAACTAGGACGCAAAGGAGAACTGATTACCCATAATAAAGACCATGCCGTATTGACACTCATGGATATAAATACCGTGATTGAACAAAATTTTATTTCGGTAAAATCTACCATGAATTTAGGGGATATTGTGCATCAAGCAGTGGTAAAATCCAATCGGAATATTTTTCCTGTGGTCGATCCTGAAACAGAGAGTTTGAAAGGGATTATTTTATTGGATGACTTACGTCCTGTCATGTTTGACCAGTCTCTTTACAAAGAGATGACCGCAGAAGACCTTATGCAAAATCCACCTGCTATTATCGACTTGGATAAAGATCGAATGACCGATGTAATGAAAAAGTTTCAGGACACTGGGGCCTGGAACCTCCCTGTTGTTTCAAAAAATGCGTACTTTGGTTTCGTTTCAAAATCCAAACTATTAACTGCCTACAGAAGAAAACTAATTGATTTTTCAGGAAAATAAATGAAGTATTTTTTAACGATATTACTCATAGCTATCATTGTTGGTTTAGGGATTGGCCATTATCTCAAAACCGAGGATCCTGAAACTGGAAACCTCATTATTGGTTTATCCATTTCTACATTATTTTTTGTATTAATGCCCTTATTTATTTATCACCGATGGAAAAACAGGGATGTAAAAGATTATATGCTGAATAAAGAAAACATCGAAAAAATGAGGGATTATACTGATACTAAAGACCTTTAAAATTCATTTTCTAAAAAAAATTTTACACTTCCGTAACGTTTCGCATCATAAATAGCGTACCTTTGATTCATTATTAATTTATTTTTTTTATTACAATGGAAGGAACAGTTAAGTTTTTCAACGAATCAAAAGGTTACGGTTTTATCACCAACGATGCAACCGGAAAAGACATCTTTGTACATGTCACTGGCCTAAATGGTGAAGCCATTAACGAAGGTGACAAAGTAGAATATGAAGAGACTGAAGGGAAAAAAGGTATGATTGCCACTAAAATACGTGTGATCTACGAATAATATATCTAACGCATTTTTGATTTACGAAACCCTCCACTACTGGAGGGTTTTTTAGTTCAGGTTTCTTTTTTCGATGAAAAAACGCTTCAGAAGATTTCCTGCTTCTGCTTCCATTACCCCACCGACTACTTTGGTTTTAGGGTGCAAGACTACTTTTTGCGAGCGATACCCTCTCTTTTCATCTTTGGCTCCATAAACCACTTTTGACAACTGACTCCAATACAAGGCGCCTCCACACATGGCACAAGGTTCTAAGGTTACATACATAGTACATCCCCGTAAATATTTTCCTCCTAAATGGTTAGCAGCTGCCGTAATAGCTTGCATTTCGGCATGAGCGGTCACATCATGAAGCGTTTCGGTTAAATTATGAGCCCTCGCAATAATTTGATTATCTACCACAATGACCGCCCCTACAGGAATCTCTCCTTTTTCAAAAGCAATGTGAGCTTCCTGCAAAGCTTTTTTCATAAAATAAGCATCGTCAAACGGCTGTATCATAGTTTTGCTAAAGTACGAATTAGAAGGAGAATGAACTTCAAAAAGAAGAGAATAACCGTATCTTTGTGAAGTGCCAAAAAAACTGTTAGAACATATCCATAGCCCGAAAGAACTTCGAGAATTAAACGAAGCTTCCCTACCGTTATTGGCTCAAGAATTACGGGAATTTATCATCAATATTGTTGCTGCCAAAGCAGGACATCTAGGAGCCAGCCTAGGAGTAGTGGAGTTAACCATTGCGCTTCATTATGTGTACAATACTCCCGAAGATTTATTGGTTTGGGATGTAGGGCATCAAGCGTATGGACATAAAATCCTTACGGGAAGAAGGGACATATTTCACACCAACAGACAACTAAAAGGCCTTAGCGGATTTCCGAAACGTGATGAAAGTCCATACGATCCTTTCGGTGTGGGCCATAGCAGCACTGCTATTTCGGCTGCTTTGGGAATGGCAATTTCTGCACAATTGGACGGCAACTTGCAAAGGCAACACATCGCAGTGGTTGGGGATGCCTCGATTGCCAGCGGTATGGCTTTCGAAGCTTTAAACCATGCAGGAGTTACCAACACCAATTTGTTGGTCATTTTAAATGACAATGCTATTGGTATCGATCCCAGCGTGGGGGCTTTAAAAGAATATCTTTCTAAAACCACCTTGGAAAACATTCCCGATTCTGAAAATCTTTTTGAAGCACTTCATTTCAAATATTCGGGACCTATCGACGGTCATGATGTAACTCAATTAATTTCTGAATTAAACCGATTAAAAAATATCTCAGGTCCAAAACTGCTGCATGTAGTCACCACCAAAGGAAAAGGCCTAAAGCAAGCCGAAGAGAACCAAGTGACCTATCACGCCCCAGGAAAGTTTGATGCGACTACGGGAGACTTATTTCCAAAATTGAACCAACAACTTCCACCAAAGTTTCAAGATGTGTTTGGAAAAACCCTTGTAGAACTGGCAGAAAAAAATAAAAACATCATAGGTATCACCCCTGCCATGCCTACGGGAAGCTCTCTTAAATTTATGATGGAACGCTTTCCCGACAGAGCATTTGATGTAGGTATTGCCGAACAGCACGCCGTTACCTTTGCGGCAGGGCTAGCTACGCAAGGAAAAATAGTTTACTGTACTATTTACTCTACTTTTTTGCAACGGGCTTACGATCAAATTATCCATGATGTTTGTTTACAAAATCTTCCTGTTATTTTTTGTTTGGATCGAGCCGGAATTGTAGGAGAAGACGGTGCCACCCATCATGGGATTTTCGATTTGGCTTATTTACGTTGCATTCCGAACCTTACCATTTGCGCGCCAAAAGATGTCGTAGAGCTCCGAAACTTACTCTACACCGCCCAATTAGGGTTAACACAACCCTTGGCGATTCGTTATCCCAGAGGGCGTGGACAAATTCTAGATTGGGAACTCCCTTTTTCTGAAATTGGATTGGGCAAAGGAGAAATTCTTTCCGAAGGAAAAAAAATCGCTGTGCTTTCTATAGGTACTATTGCACAGAATGTTTCGGAAGCAATGAAAACTATGGAAGGCACGTTAGCCATTGGTCATTATGCCATGCGTTTTGTAAAACCTTTGGATGAAACGCTATTACATAAAATTTTCAAACAATACCCTATCATTGTCACAGTTGAAGACGGAGTTGCCAAAGGAGGCTTTGGTAGTGCCATAGCAGAATTTGCTTCAGAAAACGAATATCCCAACCTTATAAAGATTATCGGGATTCCAGACGAATTTCCTGCTCACGGAACAGTGGAAGAACTACAGGAAATTGCAGGTATTTCCGCAAAACAAATTAAAAAGCAACTAGAAAAGTTGCTTTAGATAGCCCCTTTTATTTTTTGATATTGCAACATGGCATTTCCATCGGTTAAACGGGAAATGTAATTGCAAATCTCCAATAGGTAATCATATTCCGAAGCTTCCTCAGAAATAGAGATCCCCGTATTTTTTAAAATCAATTTATCGTAGTGACGCGCACGGCCCATTTGAGCACGTTCATAAGCTTGAGTATACACATCCAATAAAGTGGAAAGTACTTTATAGCCGGCTATTTCCTTTTCGACCACTTCTTGACTTTGATATACTTTTTCTACACTAATTTTAATGATATCATTGATTTGCGCTTTATACCTACTATGGTCCAACAGGGCTGCCGAAAAAGTACCTTGTAAAATTGCTTCTTCGTGTTCTACAAAAAGGGAAACGGCTTCATTTATCAAAGTTCCAATAGCCAAAGAGCGTAAATAAGCCAATCGGTCTGATGCCTGACTAAGCTGGTTGTACTTGTCTTTTTGAAGGGAATCCTTGACAAGGTTGATCAAATATTCCAATGCCCGTTCCTCTTCAATAAGTCCTAAATTAATGCCGTCTTCAAAATCGATTAGGGTATAACAAATATCATCGGCAGCTTCTACTAAATACGCCAACGGATGTCTCGCAAACCCTCCACTGGGTCTTGGCAATAGCCCAAGATCATCGGCTACTTCCGAAAAGAAAGCAAAATCATTTTGAAAAACCCCATACTTTTTGTCTACAATGTCCTTTGTGGGTTTTTTGGGGAGAGACTCCTTTGGGTATTTCATAAAAGCCCCCAAAGTTGCATAAGACAATCGAAGTCCGCCCTCTACCCCATTTTTGGTTTCGGTCATAATTTTGAATCCATTGGCATTGCCTTCAAAGTCCACCAAATCTTGATACTCCTTTTCGGTAAGATGCGACTGAAAGCGTTGGCCTTTCCCATTCAAAAAATAATCCCCAATCGCTTTTTCCCCACTGTGTCCAAAGGGAGGGTTCCCAATATCGTGAGCTAGTGCTGCAGCAGCCACAATAGCCCCAAAATCATTCGTTTGATGCCCATGTACTTTTTTCAAAAAGGGATGCTTTTCCAGAATGGCTTTCCCAACAGCTCTACCCAAAGAACGCCCAACGACAGATACTTCCAAACTATGGGTTAGACGGGTATGAACAAACGAGGTTTTGGAAAGAGGGATTACCTGAGTTTTATCTTGAAGGCTTCGAAAAGCGGATGAAAAAATGACCCGGTCGTAATCCACTTCAAAGCCGAGTCGAATTTCATCTTGTTCACTACGTAATCTTTTTAGGGTATCACCTTGTCTTTTAAGGGATAACAATTGTTCCCATTGCATCATACACAACAAATTTATAAGCCTACAAGATACTATTTTCAAAAACTTTGAAAAGAAAAATTTGAAAAAGACCCCTTAACATTAATGTAACGTTGACTTCACTTAATCATAATTCGGGCTTAACAACATCTTTACATTGTACCCGCATCTTTGCAGCGTGATTTTAATAGAAAAAATGAGAAAAATTTTAACTTTTGTATTAATAGGTATCGTGAGTGCTTATTCATACGCACAAGAAACCGGTTCTATCGTAGGTCAATTAACCGACAAAGACTTTAACGACGAACCGCTTGCATTTGCAAATGTAATCATTAAAGGAACTTCTAAGGGGACAACATCAGATATTGATGGATTGTACGCCCTAGAGAATATGGCTGTGGGCACCTATACCGTAGTTTTTAGTTTTGTAGGTTACGAAACCGTTGAAATAGACAATGTAACGGTAGAAGCCAACAAAGTTACTACCGTAAACGTCCCCATGGGAGCCAGTGCTGCTGCTTTGGAAGAAGTAGTGATTAAAACCACTACCCGAAGAGAAAGTGAAGTAGCCCTTTTATTGGAACAAAAGAAATCCATTACCCAAAAAGTTTCTATTGGAGCTGACGAACTTTCCCGAAAAGGTGTAGGGGATGTAGCTACTGCAGTTACAAAGGTTACGGGAATTTCCAAACAAGAAGGAAGCAGTAACGTATTTGTACGTGGATTGGGAGATCGATATAACGTAACCACACTTAACGGTTTGCCGTTACCTTCAGACAATCCTTCAAATAAGAACATTGATTTGGGAATTTTCTCTACCGATATTGTTGAAAATATTGGAATTGACAAGACCTACAACCCACAGAACTATGGAGATTTTGGTGGCGCCAATATCGACATTACTTCTAGGGATTACCAAGGAACTGGTTTTATGGAAATTGGAATGGAATCCGGCGTCAATACCGAAGCCATTGGAGTAGATGATTTCTACCTCACCGATGGCCCTAACCGAAGTGGCTTTTATGACATCAACTACCCTGCCTATCCGTTAAACAATTATAATTTTAGTACTAGCTGGGACCGACAAAGAACCGTTTTACCGATCAACTCTGGGCTTACCCTTAAAGGAGGGGAGTCTTTCCGAATTGGGGACGATACCAAAGTAAGCCTTTTTGGAGTAGGGTCTTACAGCAATCAACACCAATACCAAGAAGGGGTATCCCGTGGTGGCGTTCAAGTAAGTTCTGTGCCTAGAAGTGATTTCGACTACTTCAACTACAGTTACAACACCAATACAACCTTAATGGGAAATGCGGGTATAAAAATTGGAGATCAAAAAATTCAATACAACGGTTTTTATTTAAATACCACGAGTGAAGAGCAGAAAGAATTCTACGGAGTTATTGATGTCTTTGACGATGGAGCTCAAGGAGGTGGATTTATTCAAAGAGCCGTTTTTAAAAGAACCCAATTATTTACCCACCAATTATTAGGTGAACACGAACTTGGAGAGCAATTTGAAATCGATTGGGGTGGTTCTTACAACTACTTGGCGAGCACCGAACCAAACAGAAGACAGGTAACTTTGGTTCCTGAAGACCAAAACGATCCAGAAGGGCCAAAATCCTTTGCGCTGGTTTCTGCAGCCTCGAGTAACCACAGGTTCTTTTCTACTTTGGAAGAAGAAGAATTGGCCGGCAACTTTGCCCTATCTTTCAAATTCAATAAAAATGAAGATGAAGATTACAACGGAAAACTAACTTTAGGGTATAGTGGCAGATTCAAAAATGTTGATTTTGAAGCCACCCAGTTTAACTTCCGTATTGCCTTCGGGAATGGAGTGAACCAACCACAAGTAGATCCATACAATGTCGATGCTTATTTTAACCAACAAAACTTGGATGCAGGACTGTTTGTGATACAAACCTTCCGAGGGGGAGTAGATTTACCCAATGCCCTAGATCCACAAACCTATGGAGGGGATCAATCCATCAATGCTGGGTTTTTGAACTTTGAATATGCCTTTTCGCCAAAATTTAGCATGCTGGCAGGTGTTCGCGGAGAACAAATCAATCAAACCCTAGATTATAATACGATTATTGCCGTAGGGGAAAGCGAATTGGATACTTTTGAGGTACTTCCCTCATTATCCCTTAAATATTCTCCTACCGAAAAGCAAAACTTCAAGTTTGCCGCTAGTAAAACCTACACCCTACCTCAGTACAAAGAAAGAGCTCCTTTCCTTTACCAAGAGGTAAACCAGGATTACTTCGGAAATCCATTCTTGGAAGCTTCAACTAATTACAATGCAGATATTAAGTGGGAACTTTTCCCAAAGAACGATGAAATTCTTGCTTTAGGTGTTTTCGGAAAATTAATCCAAAATCCTATCAACCAAATTACGGTTCAGTCTGCCGCTAATGATATTAGTTGGGCCAATACAGGAGACCAAGCGACCGCTTTTGGAGCTGAGCTGGATCTAAGAAAAAATCTTTTTGAAAAGAAAGTAGATACTGAAGAAACCACCTTAAAAAACACTTTAAGCGCTGGGTTTAATGCGGCTTATATGATTACCGATCAAGAATTGGATGGAGAAAAAGTGTTGGAAGAATCTGGATTAAGCTTCGACCCTACCTATTCTACTACAGGTATCTCTGGAGCTTCAGACCTTGTTGCGAATGCAGATGTAACCTACTACACTGATTTTTCAGAATTTAAAAACCTTCAATTAACTATTGCTGGAAATTATTTTTCAGATAGAATATTTGCTTTAGGAAGCTTTGGAAAAGGAAATATCATTGAAAAAGGAATTCCAACCCTAGACTTTATCGCTAAAGCGCAATTAACTGAAAATATCTCGATGGGATTAACGGCCAACAACCTATTAAACCCAACTATTAGCAGATTCCAAGAAGCTGTAGATGGAGATATCAATCCTATTAGAGACCGAGTACAAGAAGAAGATGTTGATGTACTTTCTTTCAAAAAAGGATACAACATCAAATTATCATTTGCCTATAAATTTTAATTCTTAATAAACAATAATCTAATCGTAAAATTAAATTCTAAAACAATGAAAAAAGTCCTATTTACATTAATGTTAACCCTTACCACGGTGGCATTCTTCGTTTCTTGTAAGAGCGACGATGACAACACTACCGTTGCCACTTGTGACGACGGAATTCAAAATGGTGATGAAACCGGTGTAGACTGTGGAGGTTCTGCTTGCGAACCTTGTGTTGCTAACCTATTGAACGGTGAAGTAACTGAAGCTACCGTACTTGATGCTACCGTAGAATACGAACTTACAGGTTCTTACGTAGTAAAAGCAGGTGCAACCTTAACCATTCCTGCAGGAACCGTAATTAAGGCTACCGGTGGAACGGCTGCTTACATCGCAGTAGAAAGAGGTGCTCAAATTTTTATCAACGGAACGGCAAATGCTCCTGTGGTAATGACCTCTAGCGCTGCAAATCCTGCTCCTGGAGATTGGGGTGGATTGGTTATTTGTGGGGATGCTCCTACCAACAAAGGGGTAAATGTAACTTCAGAAGTAGCCGACCTTCAATATGGAGGTACTAACACAAACGACAACTCTGGTTCTGTAAAATACTTAAGAGTAGAATATACCGGAGCTACTTTCTCCAACGATAAAGAGTTTAACGGGGTTTCCTTATTCGGTGTGGGTGCTGGTACTACTTTCGAGTATGTACAGTCTTTCAACGGAGGTGACGACGGAATCGAATTCTTTGGAGGTTCTGTCTCTGGAAACAACCTAGTTTCTATTGGAAGTGGGGATGACTCTATCGACTTTGCCGATGGTTGGACTGGAAGTGGTTCTAACTGGTACATCTCTGGAGGTGCTAAAGCAGGTATTGAAGGTTCTAACAATGGAGACAACGGAAATGCAACTCCTGTAACCACTACAACCCTTCAAAATATTACCGTAGTAGGCCCTGTTACTGAAGGTGCCCTCTACTACAAAGAAGGTGGTGGAAACTTCAACATCACCAACTTTTATGCTAGTAACGTAGATTTAGGAGTTAAAGTAAGTGAAACCGATAATGAAGCTGGTGTTAGAATTGAAAACGGTGATCTAGTGATTAACAATATTCAGTTTGCAAATACTCCTGCCGGATTTATGGTTACCGATTATACCGGTGCTAATCAATCTTTCTACACAGAAGGGGTAAACCAAGGTGCTGGAAACGGTGCTGCTTCTCCAGATTGGGCTGCTGGATGGACTATTGGTCTTGACAACAGTGGTGCTTCCAGTACGGAAAACCTAGCAGGTGAAGTAACCGGTGTTGTTACTTTAAGCGCCGACGTAGAATACCAATTAACCAGTGCTTTTGTAGTACGTTCTGGAGGTTCTCTAACCATCCCAGCGGGAACTACCATTAAAGCAACCGGTGGAACTGCTGCTTACATCGCTGTAGAGCGTGGTGGTAAAATCTTCATCAACGGAGAAGAAAATAATCCAGTAATTATGACTTCTGCTGCGGCTTCCCCTGCTCCTGGTGATTGGGGTGGATTGGTAGTATGTGGTGATGCTCCTACCAACAAAGGGGTAAATGTAACTTCAGAAGTTGCCGACCTTCAGTATGGAGGAACCAATACTAATGACAACTCTGGTTCTATTACTTACTTAAGATTAGAATATACGGGAGCTACGTTCTCAAACGATAAGGAATTTAATGGTCTTTCTTTATTTGGAGTAGGTGCTGGTACCACTGTAGAGTACGTTCAATCCCTAAATGGTGGTGACGACGGAATTGAATTCTTTGGAGGTTCTGTTTCTGGAAACTATTTAGTATCTATCGGAAGTGGTGACGATTCTATCGACTTTGCCGATGGTTGGACAGGAACAGGTTCTTACTGGTACATCAAAAACGGTGCAAAAGCGGGTATCGAAGGATCTAACAACGGTGATGATGGAAATGCCACTCCTGTAACTACCACTACTTTAAGCAATATTTCTGTAGTAGGGCCAGTTACCGAAGGAGCGCTTTACTTCAAAGAAGGTGGTGGTGTATTTACCATTACCGATTTCTATACAGACAGTGTAGATCTTGGAGTTAAAGTAAGTGCTAGCGATGCTGAAGCGGCTGTACGAATTGAAGCCGATCTGCTTTCTATCAACCCAATGCAGTTTGACAACCCAGCTGCTGGATGGATGATTACCGATTATACCGGTGCTAACCAAGACTTTGTAACCGAAGGACCTACAGCAGGTGCTGGAAATGGAGCTGGAACGCCTTCATGGGCTGCCGGTTGGACCAACGGACTATAATTATTCAGAAATAAATTTTCTTGAATTAGCAAAAAAAAGAGCTCCAATGTGGAGCTCTTTTTTATTAAATTAAACACGATCTCGAATTAGTAACTTACCACACGGGTATCCGTTACTTTCCAAGTTTTAATTTGTGCTATTCTTGAATCGGAATAATCAACTTTCTTCATTTCATTTCCATTGTAGAAAGTCCAAGTTCCCACTTTATTACCTTCATTGTAATAAGCTGTGGCAGTTTTATTTCCATCTACATCAAAACTATTCCATTCTCCTTGCAGTTTACCGTCTTTGGTATAGAACCCAGTCTGGGCTACCAAACCATTATCGTGAAACAATGTGGCTTGCACTAAATCTCCTTTAACTTGATATTTTGGATTTTGCTTTTGCTGTGAATAAGCAGTTAATCCTACAAAGCAAACAAGTGTTAAAACAATTAATCTCTTCATAACAGTGCAGTTTTAGTTAATAATTACTTTACAAATATAAATAAAAATTTACATTCAAATTACATTCACATAACATTAAATTAACATTAAAAGTATAAACACTTGTTTTATAGTTATTTACAATATTTAATTTAACATACGATAAACCAATAACAAGCATTTATAGGTGCTTAAACAAAATGCAAGCTCTTAATATTTAAAAGGGACTATAAAACTCATAACAATTTAGTAACACTTCCTTCAAAAATAAATTTCAAATTTGCCTTTTAGATTATCTCTCAAATAATGGAAAACATTTACCTATTAATGCTCATCGCATTAGCGGTTTTAGCAATAGCTGATTTAGTAGTTGGGGTTAGCAACGATGCTGTAAACTTCTTAAATTCAGCCATAGGTTCCAAAGCAGTCAGTTTTAAAACCATCATGATTGTTGCAAGTATTGGAATTGCCTTTGGAGCCCTCACTTCCAGTGGTATGATGGAGGTGGCCCGAAAGGGTATCTTCGTTCCCAGCGAATTCTATTTTAATGAAATCATGATCATTTTTATGGCGGTCATGATTACCGATATAATTCTTTTAGACTTCTTTAATAGTCTAGGACTGCCTACTTCTACAACCGTTTCCATCGTCTTTGAATTATTGGGTGCAGCGGTATGTATGTCTTTAATCAAAATTTCTGGAAACAATGATACTTTCTTGGATTTAGGAAAGTATATTAATACCGATAAGGCTTTCGAAATTATCCAAGGTATTTTACTTTCCGTAGTAATTGCTTTTTCAGTCGGCGCTATTGTCCAATACATTTCAAGGCTATTACTAACATTCAAGTTTGAACGAAAAGCCGCTTGGATTTCAGCTATTTTTGGTGGTTTGGCCACCACATCGATAGCCTACTTCATTATCATTAAAGGACTGAAGGGAGCAAATGTGTTTTCAGAATTAAGTACTTGGGCAAATCAAAATTTATGGGAGTTCCTTGGCCTTAATGCCCTTATCTGGACCCTACTCTCCTTTTTATTGGTTCAATTTCTGAAAGTTAATATCTACAAGATCATTATCATACTAGGTACTTTTGCATTGGCTATGGCCTTTGCAGGAAACGACTTGGTGAACTTCATTGGGGTTCCTATGGCCGCATACCAATCTTACCAAGATTGGACTGCTTCTGGTGTAGAGGCCACCCTTTTCCCCATGGATAGTTTAGCCGAAAAAGTACCCACACAATACTATCTATTGCTATTTGCAGGAATAATAATGGTGCTTACATTATGGTTAAGTGAAAAAGCCAAACGAGTGGTAAAAACCTCTGTAGACCTTTCCCGTCAAGATGAAGTGAAAGAACGTTTTCAACCTAATTGGCTTTCCCAAAACCTGGTGAGAGGAGTCATTTTCCTCAATCGCGGTATCGCCTACGTAATTCCTAATGCAGTTTCTGAAAAGATTGATGAACGATTTGCCAAAACTACCAAAAATAAAATTCTTGAAGCTGATGCTCCTGCGTTTGATATGGTACGTGCTTCCGTAAATTTAGTCGTTGCCAGTGTATTAATCTCTTTAGCCACAGGAATGAAACTACCACTTTCAACTACCTATGTCACTTTTATGGTCGCCATGGGTACTTCTTTAGCTGATAGAGCCTGGGGTAGCGACAGTGCCGTATATCGAGTTGCTGGGGTAATTAATGTTATCCTTGGGTGGTTCATGACAGCAATTACTGCTTTTCTTGCAGCAGCTGTCCTAGCTTTAGTAATCTATAAATTTGAATTTATTGCCCTTATAGCCCTATTGGCATTTGCGTTATTTGCAATTATTAGAAACTATTTGAAAGGGCAAAAGAAAAGCAAAGAATTTAAAGAGGAATTGCAATTCAAAAAAGCAGAAAGCTCTTCGGTTCGAGGGGTCATTGAAGAGAGCTCCACCAATGTTTCCACTGTCATGAAGCGTGGAAGTAAGTTGCTTTCCAGTACCTTTGACAATCTTGCGAAACAGGACTTAAAAGCCCTTAAGAAAACCAGAAAATATGGTGAGAACATGGAGGACGAACTCGATGAGTTAAAAAACCATGTGTTTTATTACATCAAAAATCTTGAAACCGAGTCGAAAGGAGCAAGCCGGTTTTATTTAATGGTACAAGATTCGTTAGAGGATATTGTTCAATCCTTAACCTTTATTAGCAACTCGAGCTACAAGCACGTAAAGAATGGCCATAAAGGGCTTCGTTTCAATCAAATTAGGGATTTAAAGGACATTGAAGATAAAATGCTTTCCTTGTTTAAAAAAGTAAAAGACCAGTTTGACGATGGTAACTTGGAGAACCTTCCCAATATAATAGATGAAAAACAAAATCTCACCGATTTTATTTCCGAAGAAATTGAAAAGCAAATTGCCCGTACTAAAGATCCTAAATCCAGTGCAAGAAATACCACACTTTATTTTAGCATCCTTCTAGAGTGTAAAGATATTATCGATTCTGTCCTCACCCTACTGGAACAATATTATCTTGAATATTCGAAATCAAAGAAAGATGATGTTCTCTCATAAAAAAAGGAGGGCCATGGCCCTCCTTTTTTTATCTCAAAATATCACCTAAGAACCACACATTAAGCAATCTTCATCATTATCGGCTGCTTCTTTCGATTGCGCCAACAGCTCTTTAAGTTCTTTTGCCGTAAGGGGCTTTTCGGAAACGGCCGAAACAGCCTCTACTTTGGTTTCCTTCACCGCTTCTGCTTCCACAGTTTCTTGCTTTTTATCGTTGTTTAGGGTAAACTTAATAGCGTCTACGGCACTCTTGGTTCGTAAATAGTACATTCCTGTTTTTAGGCCACTTTTCCAGCCATAAAAGTGCATAGAGGTAAGTTTGGCATAATTGGCATTTTCCATAAATAAGTTCAAGGATTGGGACTGATCGATAAAATAGCCTCTATGACGGGCCATATCGATAATGTCTTTCATACTCAATTCCCAAACCGTTTTGTACAATTCCTTTAAGTCCTGCGGAATTTCCTCGATATGCTGAATGGAACCATTGGCACGCATAATTTCCTGCTTCAAATCTTCGTTCCACAGGTCTAAACTTACCAAGTCTTCCAACAAATGCTTGTTCACCACAATAAACTCTCCCGAAAGAACCCTACGGGTATAAATATTAGAGGTATAGGGTTCAAACGCTTCATTGTTCCCTAATATCTGTGAGGTAGACGCAGTAGGCATTGGAGCGACCAACAAGGAGTTACGCACCCCATGCTTTTTTACATCCTTGCGCAACTTAGCCCAATCCCAACGGCCACTTAATTCATCATCCTGAATATTCCATAAATTGTGCTGAAACAAGCCTTCAGAAATCGGGGAACCATTATAGGTTTCATAAGGTCCGTCTTTTTTGGCCTCTTCCATGGATGCCGAAACAGCGGCAAAATAAAGGGTTTCAAAAATATCCTGATTGAGCTGCTTGGCTTCGTCACTGGTAAAAGGCATCCGCAACATAATGAACGTATCGGCCAAGCCCTGTACACCTAAGCCCACTGGACGGTGGCGGAAATTGGAGTTTTGGGCTTCAATAACCGGATAGTAATTTCTATCGATTACTTTGTTTAGGTTTTTGGTGACCCGTTTCGTTACCCGGAAAAGTTCTTTATGGTCAAACTGACCATTTTTTACAAACATGGGTAAAGCAATGGAAGCTAGGTTACAAACGGCCACTTCGTCTGGAGCCGTATATTCCAAAATTTCCGTGCAAAGGTTGGAGGAACGTATGGTCCCCAAATTTTTCTGATTGCTCTTACGGTTGGCTGCATCTTTATACAGCATGTAAGGCGTACCCGTTTCAATCTGGGATTCTAATATTTTCTCCCAAAGTTCGCGAGCCTTAATGGTTTTTCTTCCTTTCCCTTCGGCTTCGTACTTCTCGTATAGCTTTTCAAATTCTTCCCCATGCGTATCAAAAAGATTAGGGCATTCGTTAGGGCACATTAAGGTCCAGGAGCTATCCTCCTGTACACGCTTCATAAACAAATCTGGGATCCACATGGCGTAAAATAGATCCCTGGCTCGCATTTCTTCTTTTCCGTGGTTTTTCTTCAAATCCAAAAAATCAAAAATATCGGCATGCCAAGGTTCTACATAAATAGCAAAACTTCCTTTTCGTTTTCCGCCACCTTGATCTACATAACGGGCCGTATCGTTAAATACGCGAAGCATGGGCACAATCCCGTTGGAAGTTCCATTAGTACCCGCTATGTAAGATCCGGTAGCCCTCACATTATGAATAGACAAGCCTATTCCGCCAGCAGACTGCGAAATCTTGGCGGTTTGTTTTAGCGTGTCGTAAATTCCATCAATACTATCGTCTTTCATGGTCAATAAAAAGCAGGAAGACATTTGTGGTTTTGGCGTACCACTATTGAAGAGCGTTGGGGTGGCATGTGTAAAAAACTTTTTCGACATAAGCTCATAGGTCTCCTTCACTGCAGCTAGATCGTTTAAATGGATCCCTACCGAAACACGCATCAACATATGCTGTGGGCGTTCGGCAATTTTTCCATTCAGTTTCAAAAGATACGAACGCTCCAACGTTTTAAAACCAAAATAGTCATATCCAAAATCCCGGTTGTAGATAATGGCCGAATCCAGTTCTTCTGCATTTTCCTGAATAACTTGATATACCTCATCGCTTAGCAGCGGTGCCTTTTTCCCGGTCCGCGGATTTACGTACTCGTACAAATCGGTCATTACTTCAGAGAAGGTCTTCTTGGTATTTTTATGTAGGTTGGAAACTGAAATACGCGCTGCCAATTTTGCATAATCGGGATGAGAGGTGGTCATCGTTGCTGCAATTTCTGCTGCTAGGTTATCCAACTCGCTGGTGGTAACGCCATCATACAATCCTTCAATAACCCGCATGGCTACTTTTACAGGATCTACAAGCGGATTAAGCCCGTAGCATAATTTCCTTACCCTTGCCGTGATTTTGTCGAACATCACGGGTTCTTTACGACCGTCTCTTTTAATTACATTCATTGTGCCTTTTGGTTTTTTGGTTCTTTTTTTTGAAAAAATTCTTTGTGCGCAATTGTTATATTGCACGATATCAATAGGTTAAAAAAACTGACGCCCTTTGGGGGGAGAGCGAAAGTTTTTAAAAGTCTGCGTCGAAACTTATTTGATTCGAGTCCTTGTCTTTATTGGTTACCCCAGCTTTTTGGTATTCTGAAACCCGCTTTTCAAAGAAATTGGTTTTCCCTTGAAGCGAAATCATATCCATAAAGTCGAATGGATTGCTGGAGTTATATTCACGTTCGCAGCCCAATTCCACAAGTAACCTATCGGTCACAAATTCTAGGTATTGGGTCATAAGTTTTGCATTCATCCCTATTAGGCTTACCGGAAGCGATTCGGTAATAAATTCCCTTTCAATATTCAAGGCATCTACAATAATTTCATGAATACGTTCTTTAGGAACTTTATTGATTAAGTGATGGTTGTGTAAGTGTACGGCAAAGTCGCAGTGCACCCCTTCATCCCTGGAAATTAATTCGTTGGAAAAGGTAAGCCCAGGCATCAGCCCTCTTTTTTTCAACCAAAAAATGGAGCAGAAAGCACCCGAAAAGAAAATTCCCTCTACGGCAGCAAAAGCAATTAAACGCTCTGCGAAACTGGGGCTTTCAATCCATTTTAATGCCCAATCGGCTTTCTTTTTAATGGCTGGAAAGTTTTCGATGGCTTTAAAAAGAACATCTTTTTCTTTGTCATCTTTCACATAGGTGTCGATTAACAACGAATAGGTTTCACTATGGATGTTTTCCATCATGATCTGGAATCCGTAGAAAAACTTGGCTTCACTGTATTGTACTTCATTCACGAAGTTTTCGGCCAAATTTTCATTCACAATTCCGTCACTGGCCGCAAAAAAGGCCAAGATATGTTTGATAAAATAGCGCTCGTCGTCATTTAGCTTTTGGGTCCAATCGGTCAAATCCTGATGAAGGTCTATTTCTTCAGCAGTCCAGAAACTAGCTTCACTCTTTTTGTACCAATCCCAAATATCGTGATGCTGAATGGGGAAAATTACAAATCGGTCTTTGTTTTCTGCTAAAATGGGTTCTACGGCGCTCATATGTCCTTTTCTTTAAAAATTAGTGATTATTCTCATTACTAGGGACTAACAAATATGAAAAAATAAGTGCGAATTGCAGTAAAATTCCAATACTGTTTTTAACAAAGTTTTCAACATTCAGAAAAAGGCCATGTTACTATAATTTTGTTAAATTAAACGTTTAAAATACTGATATTCAGTTTTTTAAAATAAATTCAATTGAGTTATAAACAAGTAGTGTTTCCCTCGTTGAAAACCCAAGAAACCTTTTATTTGATGGTGCTTTAGGACCCATCCCTTAACCTTTTGGTAACCTTATTTTTCAACAAATAAAACGAAGAAAATTTAACATTTCTTGATTCAAAAAAAGCAACTTACAGCTCGGAAGCTACTTTTTCCAACTGGGCATACCAATGCTCCCCGAATTTTCTAATAAGAGCCTCTTTTACAAATTTATACACAGGAACTTTAAGCTCTTTCCCTAAGGTACAAGCATCGTCACAAATGGGCCATTTATGGTAATTTACAGCGGCAAACTCGCTATACTGCTGCACCCGGACAGGGTATAAATGGCAAGAGATGGGTTTTTTGAAATTAATGATACCGGCATTATAAGCTTCTTCTATTCCGCAGCTGGCAAAACCGCGCTCATTAAAAGTAACATAAGCGCATTCCTTCCCATCTACCAAAGGGGTTTCCAACTCATCCAATTCGCTTACAATATGAGTGCCCTGTGCCTCAATAGCGGCAATTCCCTCAGGACGTAAAAAAGACTTCACCTTTGGATAAACTTCCCGAAGAATGGCCACTTCTTCTTCCGTTACAGGGGCACCTGCCTCCCCTTCCACACAGCAAGCGCCTTTGCAAGCATTAAGATTGCACACAAAATCCTTCTCGATAAGGTCTTCCGAAACGATGGTTTTTCCCAATTGAAACATGCTGCAAAGATAGCAGTATTTCTTTTCAAGATCCTATGGCCCCGTGAATAGTTTGCGTACTTTTGCCGCAGAAAATAAAGTAATGGAATTTAACTTTAAGCAAATTGCTACTGCGACTATGGTTTTGTTTGCAGTGATTGATATCATTGGAAGTATTCCCGTGATCATTTCCCTACGGGAAAAGAACGGCCACATAAGCAGTACCAAGGCTTCTTTAATTGCCACAGTCGTAATGGTGGTGTTTCTTTTTGTAGGGGAAAATATTTTGAAGCTTATTGGCATTAATGTCAATGAATTTGCCGTGGCAGGAGCTTTCATCTTGTTTTTTATTGCTTTGGAAATGATTTTAGGGGTTACCTTGTTCAAACAGAAAAAGGGCCTGAAGCAAACCGCAACCGTATTCCCTATAGCGTTTCCCATGATAGCAGGGCCAGGGTCCTTGACCACTTTAATTTCCCTTAGGGCAGAATACCAGACCGAAAATATTATTGTCGCCATTTTAGTAAATGTAGTCGTGGTTTTTATCGTACTGAAAACCTCGGGGAAGCTTCAAAAATTGTTAGGGATAAATGGTATCGCTATTATTGAAAAGATTTTTGGGGTAATTTTATTAGCCATCGCCGTAAAATTATTCACCTCGAATATCCAAGAATTGTTTAATTAAAACTTCACCCATGAAAGTTTTTAGATACATCCTTATGGGGTTGGCCGTAGCCCTTCTTATATTCAATGCGACCAAATTGAATTTTGATAACCTTATGGAAGGCGACAGTCAAGTAGCCCTTATAGGTATGGTAGCGGCGGCATGTGTTATCCTGCTGATTGCCATCTTGAATACTTCCTTAAAAATCAATCAGAAACGTAAAAAAAGGTAATATTAATTATTCCTTGCTTCCAGCTCCAAGACTTTTTGAAGCATCAAGTCGTCCTGGTTCAAAATAATTTCATACTCGTTGGGGCCATAGAGTTGTTGCGCTATGTTGGCCTTGAGCGCCAGTTTTAATTCGGCATCGTACTGCGACATGTCAATTTGTGCCTCCCGAAGGCGCGAATAGGCAATAAAGGATTCGGCCAGATTATCCCCAATCTCATAATTTTCCTTGAAATCTTCAAAAGTGACCCCTTCAAAATTACTTCGATTTTTCTCTAGGTATTCAAAAATGAAATAACTCATAAAGCCGTTCCGGGTAACGTAGTTTAAAGTTTCGTTTTCAATACTGGTATCCTTGGCCACAAATACATCGGGAATAATTCCGCCCCCTCCATAAACTACTTTTCCCTTGGGTGTGACAAATCGCAGGGAATCGGCCACTTGAATACTATCGGCATGCAGTAATTCTCCATTTCTATAGCGCTTTTCGTAATCGTTATAATAAGCATTATTGCCATTTCCATAGGGCCGTTGAATGGATCGTCCCGTGGGCGTATAATACCGTGCAATGGTTAAGCGTACCGCACTACCATCGCCCAAGGCCATTTCACGCTGCACCAAACCTTTCCCAAAGGAACGGCGCCCTACAATTGTACCCTTATCGTTGTCCTGTAAGGCACCAGCGACAATTTCACTCGCCGAAGCCGTATTTTCATTGATGAGTACATACAGTTTTCCTTCTTCAAAATCCCCTTTTCCAGTAGCATAGGTCTTGGTTTCCTCTCCTGCCTTATTTTTGGTAATGAGCAACAAGGTATCGTCCCCAAGAAATTCATCGAGTAGTTTTTCTGCGGAAGAGACATAACCCCCAGGGTTGTTCCGAAGGTCCAGCACCAAGGTTTTTATGCCTTGATCCTTCAGTTGGTCTAGGGCTTGTTTAAATTCTGAATAGGTGGTTTCTGAAAAGCGGTTCACTTTCACATACCCAACCTCATCATTCAATTTATACGAGGCATCTACACTAATAATGGGCACCCTTCTTCGCTTTACCCGAAAATCGAGTAGCTGCTCCTCCCCTTTTCGGAATACTTTTAAATCTACTTTGGAATTGATTTCCCCTTTCAGAAATTTGGAAATCGTATCCCTGCTGATGCTTTCGCCATAAAGCTTTTTATCATCGGCAAATAGAATACGGTCACCTCCACGAATACCTACCTTCTCGGCACTCCCCCCTTCAATGGCCCTAATGACAGTTATCGTATCGCGATAGACATAAAAGCTTACGCCAATTCCTACAAAATTTCCCCGCATATCATCGGCATTGTCTTCATATTCTGAAACCGGAATATATACCGAATGGGGGTCTAGATTTTCTAAAATACGATTAACGGTTACATCGACAATACTATCGGTATCTACTTGATCCACATATTCGTAGTCTATGTAATCGATTAATCGGTTGAGTTTGTCCTTCTTGGAGTTGGTCGCAAAGATTTTTTTATTCGAATCCTGAAAGTTCAGTTTAGAACCCATAAACACCCCTAAGGCTATGGCAATGCCCAACAGCAACGGAATGTAAATCTTCAATCGGTTCATTTATTCTAAAGTTTCAAGGTGTGTAATGTCAACGCCTGCTTTTTGTAAAAATTTTAAACCCGAATCATCTTTATAGGCTTCATGGTAGACCAAACGGGAAATTCCAGCTTGATGAATTAATTTACTGCACTGCTGGCAGGGAGACATCGTAATATACAACGTACTTCCTTTAGCCGACTGTGTTGAAGAAGCAACTTTTAAAATGGCATTTGCTTCCGCATGCAGCACATACCATTTGGTATACCCTTCTTCATCTTCACAAATATTCTCAAAACCTGTGGGTGTACCATTATAGCCATCACTAATGATCATTTTATCCTTTACAATCAAAGCCCCTACTTTTCTTCGATTACAATAGGACAACTGACTCCACTCATGGGCCATTTTAAGATACGCGATGTCGTATTGGCGCTGCTTTTCCTTTTTCATGTAGTAGTATTAGTGACGAAATTACTAGGAAGTTACACTCCTTCAAAAAAAAAGAGGTTAAAAGTTTCCAAAAGCGAAGGTAATTTAAAAAGGCCAATTTTCAATAAGCATAGGGAATGCCATTCCAATAACTACAGAAGAAATAACCAAAATCCAATCCCTTTGTTGAAATTTTAAAAATGTCTTGACAAAATAACCTACTATCAAAACCGCCAATACAATTATTACTTGAGATAGCTCAATTCCCAAGGCAAAATCGATAAGCGGCATCACTTCTTTTTCATCATTAATTTGATTGAAATAACGCCCAAAGCCAAAACCATGGACCCCTCCAAAAAATAAAGTGACCATAGACAACCACCCGCTTTTTTCATTCTCCTGAAGAGTATTCACTTTAACTATATTGTAGATCGCAGCTACCATAATGGTTACTGGAATTAAAAACTCCACCCAAGTTGGGGGCACATCTAGAACTCCATAATGGGTTATGAATAAAGATAGGGTGTGCCCCAAAGTAAACATGGAAACCAAAAGCAGCAACTGTTTCCAACGATTCCAAGAATAAGCGGCACAAAGGGCTACGATAAAAAGGATATGATCGTAGGCTTGCCAATCGAGTACATGCTCTAGACCTAATTTAAAATACAGCCAAAATTGGGACATCTTTTTTTGGCAAAATTAGAGATTATTGTAGAAAAAGACTAATTTTCAAAACCAACCAAAATTTTAGATCATGTTAGGACTTATTCTCATTTATTTTATAGGCAAGCAATTTTATAAACTCGCCGAAGAATTCAAGAAAAGTAAATGGGGTTTTGCTATTTTAGGGGTGGTAAGCTATTATGCAGGTACTTTCATTGCCGGTATGGCCATAGGAATTTATTATGAATTATGGGGAACGGGCTCTATTGACAATTTAAGCGATATAGAGTTGAGCTTATTGGCGCTTCCCATGGGGTTACTTACCACTGTGGGACTTTACTTTTTCCTCCGTTGGTATTGGAGAAAAAACCAACCTATAATTGTCGATAAGATTGATGATATTGGTAAACCGGAAGCTATTGAAGTTCCAGAAGAAACCCCTAACTATCGGTGATTTTTAAAAGACTGGAGCCACCCGCAATCATAAAACTCCAAAATCAAAAAAGCCCCTCATTGCTGAAGGGCCTTGTACCTTGGGTGGGAATCGAACCCACACTCCGTTAGGAACACGAGTTTGAGTCGTGCGCGTCTACCAATTCCGCCACCAAGGCCTAAACGGACGGCAAAAATAAACAAATAATTATAATTTGTTAGTAATTCTTTCCTTCATTTTTGCAAAAAAGTACCAGATACACGTACTTTTGTAGCTTACTAAACTATACAACCATGTCTGCACCCATCCCGGAACCCAAGATTTTTGCCTGTAAACAAAGTGAAGCCTTAGCGACCGATATTGCCAAAGCGTTTGGTATTTCGCTAGGAAATGTAATTACCTCAACTTATAGTGATGGTGAATTTCAACCTTCCTTTGAAGAATCGGTTCGCGGAAGCAGGGTCTTTATTATTGGCTCTACTTTTCCCAATAGCGACCATCTTATGGAGATGCTTCTTATGCTGGATGCAGCCAAACGGGCTTCCGCTAGGCACATTACCGCAGTGCTTCCCTATTTCGGTTGGGCCAGACAGGATCGCAAGGACAAGCCTAGAGTACCCATCGCTGCAAAATTAGTAGCCAAAATGCTGGAAACTGCTGGAGCTACACGTATTATAACCATGGATTTGCATGCAGACCAAATTCAAGGGTTTTTTGAAAAACCCGTGGACCACCTTTTTGCTTCCACCATTTTCCTACCCTACTTAAAAAGCTTAAACCTCAATAACCTTACCATCGCCTCTCCAGATATGGGAGGTTCCAAAAGAGCCTACGCCTATTCCAAAGCACTGGAAAGTGATGTGGTTATTTGTTACAAGCAAAGAGCTAAAGCTAATGTTATTTCCCACATGGAACTCATTGGAGACGTACAAGGTAAAAACGTGGTATTGGTAGATGACATGGTAGATACCGCAGGAACGCTCACCAAAGCTGCCGACCTAATGATGGAGAGAGGAGCCCTAAGTGTTCGAGCCATTTGTACGCACCCCATTCTTTCAGGAAGTGCATACGACCGATTGGAAAATTCTAAATTGGAAGAGTTAATTGTTACCGACTCCATTCCTTTACGACAGGATAGTAAAAAAATTAAAGTGCTTACTTGCGCAAACCTATTTGCCGATGTGATGCTACGGGTAAACGAAAACCGCTCCATCAGCTCCAAGTTTTTAATGTAACCCCTTCATTTAAAAAACTTTATTTTCGGTAGCTTTTTTCAGAAAAAAAACTACCTTTGCACCCGCTTTGTCCATAGGGGGCAGGCATTTTTAACATTAAATATTTATAATGAAATCAATTACAATTAACGGATCCAAAAGAGAAAGCGTGGGCAAGGTTGCAACCAAAGCCTTACGTAATGCTGAGAAGGTCCCCTGCGTAGTTTACGGAGGAGAGGAAACCATTCACTTTTCAGCAGACGAAATTGCATTTAAAGACTTGGTGTACACTCCAGACGTACACACAGTTGTAATTGCACTAGAAGACGGCACTAAAATTGACTGTGTGCTTCAAGACATTCAGTTTCACCCAGTAAACGACAAAATCCTTCACATCGACTTTTATCAAATTTTTGATGACAAGCCCGTAATGATGGAAGTACCTGTACGTATTGTAGGTAATGCCCGTGGAGTTAGAAACGGTGGGGTTTTACGTGTGGTAAACCGTAAACTTCGAGTGAAAGCCTTACCAAAAGACCTTCCCGATTTTATTGAAGCCGATATTACCGAAATGCGTATTGGAAACAAAATGTACATCACTGCTATCGATCAAGAGAACTTCAAGATCATGCACGGTGATAATACCGTAATTTGTCAAGTGAGAACTTCCCGTACTGCCATCGCAGACGTTGAAGAAGAGGAAGAAGGAGATGAAGCTGAAGGAGAAGAAGGAGAAACTGCTGCTGCCGAAGGTGCTGCCGAACAAGCTCCTGCTGAAGAATAAAACTTCTTATAGAGATATTACAAAAAGCATCCTGATTAAGGATGCTTTTTTTATTTTTACACAAATTAGAACTGAATGCTGTCATTTTTCAGAAAATTATTCACTTCAGAAAAAGAAAATAGCGATACCGAAGGTGATTCCATGAAAAAATTCTTGATTGTTGGATTGGGTAATATAGGACCCAAATATGAAAACACCCGTCATAATATTGGTTTTAAAGTGCTCGACTTTTTAGCTTCAGAAAATGAGCTTACCTGGGAAACGGCCAAATTGGGCGATATAACCCTTCATAAGAAAAAAGGACGCTCATTTATATTGCTGAAACCCAGTACTTTCATGAACCTTAGCGGGAAAGCCGTCAAATACTGGTTGGATAAGGAGAAAATTCCGTTGGAAAATCTTTTGGTAATTACCGACGACCTCAACCTTCCCTTTGGTACCCTTCGAGTGAAAACCAAAGGTAGCGACGGTGGACATAACGGATTGAAAGACATTCAAAATGTATTACAAACCACCCAATACAATCGGTTTCGGTTTGGTATTAGCGACGAATTTGCCAAAGGAAGGCAAGTAGATTATGTATTGGGCGAATGGGAGGCAGAAGAAACCGAAAAACTAGCAGAACGATTAAAGAAGGCTAGTGAAGTGGTCGAGTCTTTTGGATTAGCAGGGATAAAAAACACCATGAACTCATTTAACGGAAAGTAAATTGAAAGAACACAAAGGCGCAGCATCATTTAAAAGTGAAAGAGGCACTGTCGTGACCATTGGCACCTTTGATGGTGTTCACGTGGGCCATAAAGCCATATTAAAGCGTTTAATAGAAGCTGCTCAAAACGAAAACTTGGAGTCGGTTTTACTTACTTTTTTCCCACATCCCAGAATGGTCTTGCAAAAAGACAGTGATCTTAAATTATTAAATACGCTTTCCGAAAAGAAAACAGAACTGGAAAAAGTAGGCTTAGACCATTTGGTCGTACACCCCTTCACTCATGAATTTTCAAGATTAAACGCTGTAGAATATGTTCGGGATGTCTTGGTGAATCAGTTAAAAGCTAAAAAAATTATTATTGGGTACGACCATCGTTTTGGTCGAAACCGTACGGCCGATATCAACGACTTAAGGGAGTTTGGAAACACCTATGGTTTTTCGGTAGAAGAGATCTCTGCAAAGGAACTGGACGATGTCGCGGTAAGCTCTACCAAAATTAGAAACGCCCTTCAGGAAGGTGATATTGCTACCGCCAACACCTATTTAGGCTACCCCTATCGATTGCACGGGACCATTGTCTCCGGAAAAGGCATTGGAAAAGAATTGGGCTATCCCACAGCCAATCTAAAAGTAGACGAGTCTTACAAGCTCATTCCCAAAAAAGGGGTTTATATTACCCAAACCGAAATGGACCAGAAGCGCTACTACGGACTTACAAGTATTGGGACCAACCCTACTGTGGGAGGTACTAAAAAAACGATCGAAACCTATTTTATGGATTTAAATCAGGATCTCTACGGAAAAGAAATTCCGTTAGAATTTTTAGCCCATATTCGAGGGGAAGAACATTTTTCATCGGTAGCTATGCTAAAAGAAGCCATTAAAAAGGATGAGGATTTTGCCAGGAAATTCTTGAAAAAACATGAATGAGTTTTTATTCAAACGCATTGACAACACAGGACTTGCCCTATGGCGAATAGCCTTCGGACTCCTTATTAGTATCGAAGCTTTTGGCGCTATTGCTACCGGATGGGTGCGGGAGGTATTTGTAGAACCACAGTTTACCTTCAATTTTATTGGCTTCGATTTTCTACAGCCCCTTCCCGGCCATGGAATGATCTATTATTTCCTTGTAATGGGGTGCTTTGGACTTCTCGTTATGGTGGGATATAAATACCGCTGGGCAATGGCTTGCTATGCTTTGATGTGGACCTGTGTGTATTTGATGCAAAAAAGCTCCTACAACAATCATTATTATTTGTTGATGCTGGTGTGTTGGATGATGGTTTTATTTCCCGCAAGCAGGTATCTTTCCTTTGATGCTAAAAAAGAATCCTTCAAGAAACTTCATATGCCCCAATGGGTGAAAGTAGTTTTTATCCTTCAAATTTGGATCGTATTTACCTATGCTTCCGTGGCTAAAATGTATCCACAATGGTTGGATGGTACGGCACCTGCCTTATTCATGGCCGGAAAGAAAAACTATTGGCTCATTGGCGAATGGCTTCAGCAACCTTGGGTACATCAAAGTATTGTGTACGTCGGAATTCTTTTCGATTTGGCAATCATCCCACTCTTCCTTTGGAAAAAAACACGGCTTTTTGCCTTTTACCTGTCCTTGTTTTTTCACTTGTTTAACTCCGTAGTGTTTCAGGTAGGTATTTTTCCCTACATGAGTATCGCTTTTGCTTTTTTCTTTTTCTCTTCGGAAACACTTATCAAACGGTTTAAGCTGAAAAGGCCAATCTATTCTGAAGCAAAAGTCATCCTCCCAAAATTCAAATCGGTAGGCATCACTTTGTTTAGTATTTATTTTTTATTTCAAGTAGGATTGCCCCTGCGCCATTGGTTTATTGAAGACGATGTACTTTGGACCGAAGAAGGCCACCGACTGAGTTGGCGAATGATGCTACGAAGCCGATCGGGACTATTGGTGTTTTGGGTAGAAGATAAAGCCACAGGAAACCGAACCAATTACCCATACCAACCCTTGCTTACCAAAAAACAGCGTGGGGACGTACGCTCCAAACCCGATTTTATTTGGCAAATGGCGCAACGCATTAAAAAAATGGAAGCAGAACAAGGAAGGGATGTTGCAGTGTATGCAGTATGCCGTGTAAAAATAAATGGTGGTACTTATTACGATTTTATCGATCCGGAAGTAGATCTGGGATCCGTTCCGTGGGAACCTTTCAAGCACCATGAATGGATTTTACCCTCTCCAGAAAGTTACGCTAAAAAATAATTGTTCAAATACCAACTTTACCCCTTTCAAAACCTTCATTTTTCATAACTTTGGCGTTTCAAAAACCCAAGGAATATGTTACAGGTAAGCAATATTCGTGATCACAAGGAAGCCTATGTTCAAGCTTTAGCCAAAAGAGGGATAGAGGCCGATGCTATTTTGGAAGAAGTGCTACAAACCGACGAAACCCGAAGAAGCACGCAGGCCCAATTGGACGAGACCCTCTCGCAACTCAACAACTTTTCAAAAGAAATCGGGATGCTTTTCAAAAATGGGGAAGTTCAAAAAGCGAATCTTTTAAAAGAGAAAACCACGCAGCTGAAGGAAAGCTCCAAAACGCTTCAGGATCAATTAAACGATGCTTCCGATAAACTCACTGAACTGTTATATACACTTCCCAACATTCCTAATGAATTGGTCCCCGCTGGAACCGATGAAAACGATAATGAAGAGGTCTTTAAAGAGGGGGATATCCCTGTGCTGGATAGCGAAGCGCTTCCGCATTGGGAATTGGCTAAAAAATATGACCTGATCGATTTTGAATTGGGTGTGAAAATCACGGGAGCGGGTTTTCCAGTATACAAAGGAAAAGGGGCCCGTTTGCAAAGGGCATTGATTACCTATTTCCTGGACAAGAATACCGAAGCAGGCTATACCGAATTTCAAGTCCCTCATTTGGTCAATGAAGCTTCTGGCTTCGGAACCGGTCAATTGCCCGACAAAGAAGGACAAATGTACCATGTAGGAATGGACAACCTATACCTTATCCCTACCGCAGAAGTTCCTGTAACCAATTTATTCCGTGACGAATTATTGGCGCACAACCAATTGCCCATTACCTGTACAGGATATACACCTTGTTTTAGACGTGAGGCAGGAAGTTATGGGGCGCATGTACGTGGGTTGAATCGCTTACATCAATTTGACAAAGTAGAAATTGTTCGTATTGAACATCCCGATAATAGCTATGCGGCCCTCGACGGGATGGTGGAACACGTAAAAGAAATTTTGCGGGATTTAAAATTGCCTTATCGAATCCTCCGACTTTGCGGAGGGGATTTAGGCTTCACTTCTGCCCTTACCTACGATTTTGAAGTATTTTCAACGGCTCAGGATCGTTGGTTGGAAATATCTTCCGTATCCAATTTTGAAACCTTTCAGGCCAATCGCTTGAAACTCCGTTTTAAGGATACCGATGGAAAAAACAAATTGGTCCATACGCTTAACGGAAGTGCTTTAGCCTTACCTAGGGTTTTGGCTGGGATTCTTGAAAATTACCAAACCCCTAACGGAATTAAGATCCCAGAAGTGTTGGTGCCTTATTGTGGCTTTGATAGGATCGATTAAAATTTAGGTTTTTCAGAAGAGAGGCATAAACTTTGTTGTGTATTAATTTCAACCAAGGTATCTTTAGCCTATGCGCAGCTTTTTCGTCATCGTATTACTTTTTCTAGGAGGTTCGGCTTTTAGCCAAAACGATCTATTGGCTAAAAATTACTTTGAACAAGGAGAGTTTGAAAAAGCTTTGGTGCTTTACCAAAGGCTCGAAAAGCAAAATCCTGGACATACTCGCTATTTATTGGAGTTGGTAAAAACCCATCAACAGCTGGAACAGTTTCAAGAAGCGGAAAACTTGCTGAAAGAGCGACTTTCTGGAAGGAGAACACTCCCACAGCTATTTGTAGAGTTAGGCTACAACTATGAGCTTCAGGAAAAGGATAGTCTCGCCCAAATAAATTATCGAAAAGCCATCAAGTCTGTTAAAGAACAACCTGCATACGCCTATTTAATAGGGAGTACTTTTAACGATTATAGTAAACTTGATGAAGCGGCAGAAGTGTATGAAACAGCCATGCAACTTGACAATACCCGTGATTATTATCCTCAATTGGCGAGAATTTATGGCGAACAAGGGGATTTGGGAAAAATGTTCGACACCTACGTAAGTGTCATGCTAAAAAACCCTGCCTATATTTCTACCGTAAAAAGAAATTTTAGTCAGTATATTACAGAAGACCCTACCAACGAAGCCAATGAAATGCTCCGGAAAACACTACTAAAAAGACTTCAGCAAGATCCAGAGGTATTGTACAACCAGTTATTGAGTTGGCTATTTATTCAGCAGAAGGATTTCAAAAAAGCTTTCATTCAGGAAAAGGCTATTTATGTTCGCACAGGGGAAAACCTCTATGGACTTCAAGATCTAAGTCAGATAGCCATTGAAGAAGAAAGTTACGGCGATGCTCGAGATATTTTGGAGTTTATCATTGAAAAAGCAGACAGGCCTTCGGTTCAATTAAGCGCCCATCAGCAATTATTGCAAATAGCCATTCGCTTAGCAGAAACAAAAGATTTTCCAGCCATTGAAACTACCTATCAAAAATTACTTCAAGAATTTGGATATAGTAGCGAAACGTACTTACTTCAAATAGATTACAACGAATTTTTAGCTTTTAAACAAGGAAGAAAGGAGGAGGCCATCACCAATTTGAAAGCCCTTTCAAAAGAGCCTCTAAGTGTTTATCAGGAAGCATGGGTAAAGCTTAAGTTAGCCGACATATTGGTATATGATGAAAAGTTCAATGAGGCACTTATCTATTATTCACAAGTGCAAAATAAGGTGAAAAACGATGTACTGGCACAAGAAGCGCGGTTTAAGGTAGCACGCACAAGTTACTTTAAAGGAGATTTTGAATGGGCACAGACCCAGCTAGATGTCCTGAAAAAATCGGCTTCCCAGTTAATCGCAAACGATGCCATGCAACTTAGTTTAATGATTCGGGATAATTCCTTGGAAGACTCTACCCAAACAGCTCTGAAAAAATTTGCTGAAGCCGATTTAAAAGAACTCCAAGATAAAGATACCGAAGCAATTGCCATTTTGAAGGATATTTTAACCTCCCACAAAGGGGAAAAAATTGAAGATGAAGCTTTATTGAAATTGGGAGGTATTTATGAAAAAATTCATCAATACCAAAAAGCGGAAGCACAATACCTAAAACTCATTGAGTTTTACAAAGAGGATATTCTCGCAGACGATGCCCACTACCGCTTGGCAAAACTATACGATACAAAACTCGATCAACCCGACAAAGCCAAACAATTTTACGAGCAGCTTATTTTTAATTTTGAGGATAGCATCTATTTCGTAGAAGCCCGAAAACGCTACCGAACCTTACGGGGGGACGAAATTAATTAGCCATGTACATCTACAACGTCACTATAAATATTGAAGAAAGCATCCACGACCAATGGGTGCAATGGATGAAAGAAGAACACATCCCCGCCATGTTGGCTACTGGGAAGTTTCATAAAGCCTTAATGACCAAAGTACAGGTGGAAGAGGAAATGGGAGGCATTACGTATTCCATTCAATATCGAACCGATAGCAAAGCAACCCTTCAAAAATATTATGAGGAAGATGCTGAAACCCTTCGCAGCCAAAGTGCCCGATTTGCGGGGAAGTTTGTCGCTTTTAGAACCGAACTCGAAGTAATTTCTGAACAGTAATGGGAAACGTTCGGGCAAAAAAACATTTGGGGCAACATTTTCTTCACGATGAAAGGATTGCCGAAAAAATAGGAAACACCCTTTCCTTGGAAGGATACTCCAAAGTCCTCGAAATTGGGCCCGGTATGGGCGTACTCACTAAATATCTTTTAAAAAAACCCATCGAGTTAACCGCAATGGACGTAGACTCGGAGTCTATTGCCTATTTACAAGAACATTATCCTTTGGAGAATTTCCAGATTATAGAAGCCGATTTTCTAAAACACGACCTTTCGAAGCAATTTGGAGAGTCCCCTTTTGCGATTACGGGTAATTTTCCGTACAATATTTCCAGTCAGATAGTCTTTAAGGCACTGGAGTGGCGCTATCAAATTCCAGAATTTACAGGAATGTTTCAAAAAGAGGTAGCCCAGCGTATTTGTGAAAAAGAAGGCAGTAAAACCTACGGAATTCTTTCGGTGCTTACGCAAGCCTTTTATGAAGCCGAATACTTATTTACGGTGAAACCCGGGGTTTTTAATCCGCCGCCCAAAGTAGACAGCGGCGTGCTTCGGTTAAAAAGAAAAGCAGACTTCTCATTGCCTTGTTCTGAAAGTCTGTTCTTTAAAGTAGTAAAAACGGCTTTTCAGCAACGAAGAAAAACACTTCGTAACAGTTTAAAAACCTTTCAGATTTCTGAAAAACTAAAAGAAGATACTATATTTGCCCAACGCCCCGAACAATTGAGTGTTGGGGAATTTATAACGCTCACCCAAAAAATGGAAAGCGATGGCATTTCAAGTAACGACAGAGTTTCTAGAAAAAATTGAGCAACTCATTGCTCAACAAGACCAAGATGCCATTCGTGAAATTCTCCACGACTTTCACTTTGCCGATGTAGCCGAAATTCTCGAAGAGCTCGATAGCGAAGAAGCTACCTACCTTATAAAATCCCTGGAAAGCGATATCACTTCGGAAGCTTTGATGGAAGTGGATGAAGATGTTCGTGAAAAAATCCTTGAAAGGCTTTCCCCCAACGAAATTGCCCGTGAGTTGAATGAAATGGACACCGATGATGCCGCCGATGTCGTGGCAGAACTGGATGAGGACATTCAACAAAAGGTCATCGATAGAATTGAAGATACCGATCATGCTGCAGATATCGTTGAACTCTTGAAGTATGACGAAGATACCGCGGGAGGTTTGATGGCGAAAGAGCTAGTTAAAGTTAAGGAAACTTGGACCACCGCTGGTTGTGTCCGGGAAATGCGCCGTCAAGCTAAAAATGTGACCCGCGTGCATTCCATTTATGTAGTAGACAAACAAGGAAAATTAAAAGGGAGACTCTCTTTAAAAGACCTACTTACGGCTCCCGAACGCGCTCATATTGCCGATATCTATATTCCTAAAGTAGACTATGTTACGGTACACACCGAAGGGGAAGATGTTGCCAGGATCATGCAAAAATATGATTTGGAAGCCATTCCAGTTGTGGATGAAAAAGGAACTTTAGTAGGCCGTGTTACGATTGATGATATTGTGGATTTTATTAGAGACGAAGCCGAAAAGGATTATCAAATGGCTGCTGGTATTTCGGGCGATGTGGAAGCTAGTGACAGTTTACTGAAACTCACCCGGGCAAGGCTTCCTTGGTTGGTACTTGGATTGTTTGGCGGACTTGGCAGTGTATACATCATGAAAGGTTTTGATGAAGCTATTAACAGTTACGTAGAACTCTTCTTTTTTACGCCTCTAATTGCTGCCATGGCAGGAAATGTAGGGGTGCAATCCAGTGCCATTATAGTTCAAGGATTGGCGAATGATAATGTAAAAGGAAGCCTTTTGAGCAGGCTTCTTAAAGAGATTGGTCTGGCACTTATTAACGGACTGGCATTGGGGATTCTGGTTATTTTATTTGGATGGATCGCTGGACTTGACCAAAGAGTAAGTTTTACCATCGCTATTTCCATGCTTTCAGTAATTATTGTAGCTGCATTGGTAGGAACATTTGTACCCATTATATTAAATAAGAGAGGGATTGATCCTGCCATTGCTACGGGACCTTTTATCACTACAAGCAATGATATTTTTGGAATTTTCCTATTCTTCTATCTTTCAAAATTAATTTTAGGTTTTTGAAACCCGAAGTTTACACACAAAAGCTAGTTGTACCCACATCGGCCATCGATGAAAGAAACCACGTAAACAATCTTACCTACTTACAATGGTGCTTAGGAATTGCAGAGTCGCATTGGAAAGAAAAGGCATCTCCAAGACTTCTACAAGAGTATATTTGGTATGTAGTAAGGCATGAAATAGACTATAAATCGCAAGCCTTTGAAGGTGAGGAACTGCTTTTGGAAACTTGGGTCACTTCGGCGCAAGGCGTTCGCAGCGAACGCTGTTATACAATTTCAAGAACCAAGGACAGCCAACTTCTAGTGGAAGCTAAAACACTATGGTGCTTATTGGATGCCAAAACAGGAAAGCCTACTAAAATTACCGAAGAAATCCGTAACTTATTCCTATGAAAATCCTCCATCTAGATACAAATCATCCGCTGCTTTTAAATGAATTAAAAGCCGCTGGGTTTACGAATGTGGAAGAATATGACGCTTCAAAAGACACCGTGGAAAAAGTGATTCATAACTACGACGGTATCGTTATCCGAAGTCGTTTCAGAATAGATAAAACCTTTTTAGATGCTGCCAAAAAGCTGAAATTCATTGCTCGTGTAGGCGCTGGATTGGACAGTATTGATGTAGCTTACGCTGAAAACAAAGGCATTACCCTTATTGCTGCTCCAGAAGGGAATAAAAATGCGGTGGGCGAACACACGCTTGGGATGCTTTTATCGTTATTCAATCATTTAAAAAGAGCCGACACCCAGGTAAAATCCGGAATTTGGGACCGGGAAGGCAATCGCGGTCTGGAATTGGATGGAAAAACCGTCGGAATTATTGGCTACGGAAATATGGGTAAAGCATTCGCCAAAAAGCTGAAAGGCTTTCACTGTACTGCGCTGTGCTATGATATTAAAGAAGGTGTAGGCAATAAGAATGCCACGCAAGTAAGTCTGCAAACGCTCTTTGATTTATGCGATGTCGTGAGCCTGCATACCCCTTGGACGCCCGAAACCGATAAAATGATCAACACTTCATTTATCGAGCGTTTTAAAAAACCTTTTTGGTTTTTAAATACCGCCAGAGGAAAAAGTGTCGTTACGGAAGATTTAGTTAAAGCTTTAAAAAGCGGAAAAATTTTAGGGGCTGGACTGGACGTTCTCGAATATGAAAAAAGTTCTTTTGAAGCACTATTTTCTTCTGAAATGCCAAAACCACTTCAAGAACTAATTGCTATGGAAAATGTACTGTTGACCCCTCATATTGCCGGATGGACGATAGAGAGCAAAGAGAAGTTAGCGCAAACCATCGTAGAAAAAATTATTGAGAAATTTAAAAATTAGCATCTTATATGCAGTATCAAGCCACCACTCCAGAAGACTACATCTCGCAAATTCCCGAAGAAAGAAAAGAAGCCTTTCAGAAACTCAGAGAAACAGTCCAAAAAAATCTTCCAAAAGGGTTCGAGGAGGGGATTCAATATAAAATGATTGGTTTTTATGTTCCGCACTCGCGTTATCCCGATGGGTATCACTGCGATCCAAAAGAACCATTACCCTTTGTTAGCCTGGCTTCACAAAAAAATTTCATAGCTTTATACCATAGCGGTTTGTATTCATTTACAGAGCTTTATGATTGGTTTGTAGCCCAATATCCTAAATATTGCAAGTATAAATTAGATATGGGTAAAAGCTGCGTCCGTTTTAAACGTATGGATGATATTCCGTATGAACTGATTGGGGAGTTATGCCAAAAAGTTACTGTAAACGATTGGATAGAACGCTATGAAAAAGTGATAAAGAAAAAATAAAATACAATGAATATTCGGTCGATTCTTTTTGTGATGTGTTTACTATTTTCAAACGCATTCAAGGCTCAAGAACTATATTATGTAACGGAGGACAACAATTTTTACAAACTCGATCTTCAGGATTATTCTTCAACTTTCCTATACGATATGGAAATAACGGGTATTGGAACGGTTGTAGACATAGCCTTCGATACACAAGGTAACTTATTTGCTATCACAAACTTCGATTTGATCTTACAAATCGATTTAGATAACCAGTCGTATGAGATTTTCTATTCAGTTACCACACCTGGTACTTTTCCTGGATTGGTTGCGAATGCACAAGACGAATTACTTTTTGGCGCTTGGTTTAGCGAGAAGCTTTTCAAATTTAATCCCGTTGATCAAACCGTCGAACAATTAACGGAAGGCGTTCCTACTCCTGGTGATTTTACTTTTTATAAGGGAAATTTATTATTTCCGAACGCCAACGACAACTCACTGGGAAGCTACAATGGCTCGAGTATTAGTTATGTGGGTTGTGCCCAAGGCCCTTTATTTTCATTGGTGAACGTATTCACCGATTGTGACAATAATGCAATTTATGGAATTGACGACCAAAACAATTTGTATCAATACGACATTGGAACCAATTCGCAGGAACTACTTGTTCAACTTGATGCTCCAGGCATTATTTATGGTGCCGCCACCATGTCTGAAGCCTTTGCTTCCGATTGCCCGTTAGCGAATTTAACAATTGTGGATTGCAGTTTAGGAACGGAAGGTTTTAGTAGCGGTATCGTTTCTGTTTATCCAAATCCGACTGCTTCTGAAATTTTCTTTCAACCCAACGATATTTCAGTAACAAAAGTTGTGATACGTGACATTCAGGGAAGATTTATCGCAGAACATGTAAAGGTAAGGAATAGTATTTCCGTAGAGACATTGAATTCGGGCATCTATTTTATGGAAATTCATATTCAGGATGTACCAAAACCAATGATAGAAAAATAATAAAAGTATAACGATGAAAAAAAGAGTAACAGGCATTGGCGGACTTTTCTTCAAGACGAAAGATCCCAAAGCCACCAAAGAATGGTACAAAAAACACTTAGGCTTTGACACCGATGACTACGGCTGCACCTTTTGGTGGAAGGACAAAGAAGGTAATGACTGTTCTACACAGTGGAGCCCATTCCCGGAAGACAGCCAGTATTATGCCCCTTCCGAAAAACAGTTCATGTTCAATTACCGTGTGGAAAACCTAGAAGAATTATTAAAAATCTTGAAGGAAGAAGGTGTTACTGTTGTAGGTGATATGGAAACCTACGACTACGGAAAATTTGGTTGGATTATGGATCACGACGGTAACAAGATTGAACTTTGGGAGCCTATTGACAAAGGGTTTCAGAAATAATTGAAAAAGTAATAGAATTCTGTTAGTGAGCGTTTTAAAAATTTTTCTAATTTTAAGCAATCAACCAAACTAATTTCAACCATGTCTGAAGAAAACAAAGAAAACTTGGGCGACGACATTAAAGACGACGCCAAAACCACAGCCAACGAATTTAAAGAAGGGTGGAACCAAGCCACCAACAGCGGCGAAAACAAAAAACTTTTAGCGGGGCTACTGGCTATTTTTGTAGGAGGCCTTGGGGTCCATAAGTTTATATTAGGGTATAACAAAGAAGGTTTTATCCTTTTAGGAACTTTTTTGATCTCCATTCCCTTAATGTGCATCATTATTGGAGCCATTACAATTTACATTCCAGCACTTATAGGGCTTATCGAAGGGATCATTTACCTCACCAAAAGCGATGAGGAATTTTATCAAACCTATCAGGTAGGTAAAAAACCCTGGTTCTAAAAAAATTAAAAAGCTTTCAGAAATCTGAAAGCTTTTTTTAGCTTTAAACAATTCTAACAAACGTATTTTGAAGCTACTAATAAATATACTCATAGGCCTAATTGCCTTTTTGCATTTGTACTTTTTTTGGTTCGAATCCTTTTCATGGACCACGAAAGGGCCTAAGGTTTTTAAGCAACTCCCCAAAGAGTTGTTCCCTAAAACCAAGGCCATGATGGCGAACCAAGGACTGTATAATGCTTTTTTGGCAGCAGGGCTTATTTGGACTTTCTTTATTGGAAATGAATTTTGGAAATTCAATACTACCTTATTTTTTCTCGCTTGCATTTCCATAGCAGGGATTATAGGGGCACTCACGGTTTCAAAAAAAATCTTTATCATTCAAGGAATTCCGGCATTGGTTACTATTGGATTGTTATTACTTATCAATAACCCGAAGTCTCCCTCAACACTTCCCGATCCCTTAGCTGCGGGTTGGAAGGGAGAAAGCGTATGTGAAGTGGTTCAAGAGGATGCGAAGATTAGAGTGCTAAGATGTACTTTCCCGCCAGGTGTAGGCCATGAAGAACACGAGCATGCGCCCCATTTTGGCTACACGGTGAAAGGGAGTACTTTTGAAGTAAAAGATAAATACAGTACTCGAAAAGTAAAAGTGCTTACCGGATCTCATTTTTATAAGCCCGTGACTTCCGTTCATGAAATTCAGAATATTGGTGATAGTACTGCGGTATTTTTAATCATTGAACAAAAAAATACCTACCAATGAAAAAGAACATGGGACTCATGGACAGAGGCATTCGATTTATTATCGCAATCGTCATACTTACTTTGTACTTTACAGGAAAAATAGACGGGGTTTTGGCAATACTCTTGTTAGGATTTGCTTTGGCAACCACCTTTACGGGAATTAGCGGCTACTGTCCCTTATATCCTATTTTTGGATGGAATACCTGCAAAAAAAAGGAAAAGAAGTAATTATTCCTCTTCGTCTCCTTTACTAAGGTATTTTTTTTCCAATTCTGCCTGAAACTCTTCCATAACAGGCTTTACAGTACTTTCAGGGAGATCTGCAATACGAATGTACATCAATCCATCGACCGCATTATTGAAGAGCGGGTCCACATTAAACGCCACTACTTTGGCGTTTTGTTTGATGTATTTTTTAATCAATACCGGTAAACGAAGACTCCCCGGTTCTACCTCATCAATCAGTTTGTCAAATTTATTAAGATCGGCTTCGGTCTCATCAAAAATAAAGTCCTTATCGGCATCCTTCAGCTTTACCTTGAACTCCTTTTTGGGGTTGATGTATTGTGCAATATAGGGGTCGTAATAGTTCGACTTCATGAATTCGATCATCAAGCTCTTACTGAATTCAGAAAATTTATTGCTAATACTTACGCCACCAATCAAAAATTTATGTTCTGGATAGCGTAAGGTGGTGTGCACAATTCCCTTCCAAAGTAAAAACAAAGGCATGGGTCGCTGTTGGTATTCCTTGATAATGAAAGCACGCCCCATTTCAATGGACTTGCTCATCATGTCATACAATTCGGGTTCAAAACGGAATAAATCCTGAAGGTAAAAGCCGTCGATACCATATTGGGAAAAGATCTTGGATCCAAGACCCATACGATAAGCCCCTGCAATTTGTTGATGATCGTTATCCCACAGGAACATATGGTGGTAATACGAATCGAACTTGTCCAAATCGGTGGCATTATTGGTCCCTTCCCCCACTTCCCGGAAGGTAATTTCGCGTAAGCGACCCAATTCCTGAAGGACATTGGGAATAAATTGAGCCTGCGCCAAAAACACTTCATAATTTTTACTCTGCAGTAACCGTTTATCGTCCTTCCGAAGCGCAGCTACTTCGGCTTCCATAGCTGAAACAGGAATAGGCCCTGCAATTTTTTTGGGAGGTTTTGGAAGTTTTAAGGTTTTTGGAATATTCTCTAATAGTTTTTTCTTCTCGAAAGGGTTGGCCAAGACGTAGGTCTTTCTTCTTAGAAATTCAGTAAAGGACTCTAAACTTTCGTGTTCCTTTTGGTCGGCCACAGAAATAGGGTTTCCAATACGAACCTTGATTACCCGTTCCCGTTGGGTAAGCAACTCGGAAGGCAGCTTGGCGGTTCTCAGGGTATCGTTCAACTTTGCCAAACGGTAAAAAAGCTTGCTATTCTTAGCGTGAAAATAGATAGGCACCACGGGTACTTCTGCCTTTTTAATTAGTTTCATCGCTGCCACTTCCCAAGGTTTGTCTACCAAAAGTTTTCCGTCACGATACGTAGATACTTCCCCCGCTGGGAAAATCCCTAAGGCATTGTCCTCTTTTAAATGTTTCAGAGCGGTTTTAAAGCCCAAGACACTGCTTTTGGCATCCTTATGATTTTCAAAAGGATTTACGGGCATCACATACGGCTTTAAGGGTTCAATTCGATGCAATAAAAAGTTTGCAATGATTTTAAAGTCGGGTCTGCGCTCCAACAATAATTTTAGCAATAGGATTCCATCAATCCCTCCCAGCGGATGATTGGAAATGGTAATAAAAGGACCTGTCTTTGGAATTCGCTTTAAATCTTCTTCAGGAATTTCGAAATTAATTTCAAACTCCTCCAAAAGCGCATTGATAAACTCTAAATCGTTTAGGTGTTTATTCCTATCGTAGATTTTATTAAGGGTAGAGATATTGAGCACCTTCATCAATAGCCACCCTATCGAGGTGCCTACAAAACCAAACTGATCTACTTTGATAGCTTTGGCTACTTCCTTGGCGTTTACTAATCCCATATACTTGGTTGCGTTGTCTGAAACCGCAAAAATGCGATTCACAAATATAAAGAAACCTTAGAAACTTGTTCTTTATTCATTCACAACAATTTGTACAGTTTCGGCACTTTCTTGCTTTAATAATACTTCTTTATCTTCCACTAAAGAGGCAATCTCTATGGGTTTGCTATGCCTAATGGTATATACGGTTACCCCATAATAGCAAACCACCTTAAATTTTTCCCGAAGTTTGGTCAACAAGGGCTCCAAGTTATTGTACTTATTATCAATACATACGGAAAAACTAATGGCCGAATTCTGAATTAATTCCACTTTCATTTTATATTGATGAAGCCACTTAAACACTTCCCCTATATTGTCTTCCATCATAAAACTGAAATCTAAGGAAGACAAGGAAATCAATACCTGATTCTTTTTCAGGATAAAGCAAGACACCAAAGGGTCAATCAAATTGCCTTTCCCAACACAAGTACCTGGAGCTTCTGGGTCCACAAAAGATTTTACGTACAACGGAATTTCTTTTCTCTGAAGCGGCTGTAAGGTTTTAGGGTGAATCACCGAAGCACCATAGAAAGCTAATTCAATCGCCTCCCTATAGGAGATATGATGCAATAATTGGGTGTTGGAGAAAAAACGTGGGTCGGCATTCAAAACGCCAGGGACATCCTTCCAAATGGTTACACTTTCGGCATTTAAACAATAGCCAAAAATAGCCGCAGTATAGTCACTCCCTTCCCTTCCCAGGGTGGTGGTAAAATTGTTTTCGGCTTCAGCACCCAAAAAACCTTGGGTAATGGTTACCCCTTTCTTAGAAACCGTTGCTGTTATCTGGTTTTGGGTTTCTTCCCAATCTACCCGGGCATCGCGATAATAATCATCGGTTTTAATACATTGCCGAACATCCAACCACGTGTTGGCAACCCCATTTTCATTTAAATAAGCTGAAACAATCGTCGTAGAAACCAATTCACCATAGCTTACCACCTGATCGTATACAAAAGCGTGATTTTTAGATTTATTGGTTTCCAAAAAACCACGCAAGTCCCCAAACCAGTTCGTTAATGCTCCGTAAATAGGGTGCGTGGTATTGGGGAACAGTCCCTCTACAATCTTGAGGTGATAATTGTAAACCTCGCTCAAACTGGATTCCAATTCATGCTGTTGATGGAAGTAATGATTGACAACCCCCTCTAAAGCATTGGTCATTTTTCCCATTGCAGAGACAATTACCACTAAATTATTCTCCTTAGTAAATTCAAGAACTTTTTTTACATTTTTTACACCTTCAGCATCTTTTACCGAAGCACCTCCAAACTTGAAAACCTTCATTGCTTTAAATAATTTTCCATCGCTGCACGACTAAATTGCACGGGGCGCCAATCGTGCATAATTTGGGCACCCGTTCTTTCATAAAATTGAATCGCTCCTTCATTCCAGTCCAAGACTTCCCAATTCACTCTTTTTACCCCTTCTTCCGAAGCAAATTGCATCACCCGTTGGTATAACTGTTCCCCTATTCCTTTTCCACGGAAGGCTTCTTTTACAATCAAATCTTCCAAATGGACTGTTTTTCCTTTCCAAGTGGAAAACCGAAAATAGACCAGGGCCATTCCTACCAATCCATCCTTGGCATCAGCTACAAAACAAGTAAATCTTGGATGCGTTCCAAATCCGGCCTCCTCCAACTCCGAAACGGTGACCTCTACAGCCTCAGGTTCTTTTTCAAAAAGAGCCAATTCCTTGATAAGCTCCAATACTTGGGGCATATCGTCTTTTTGGGCATTTCGAATAATTACTTCCATGGTTTTGCTTCACAAATATCGCTTCTATTTCTTAAAAATCCCGATATTTGCATCAAATTCACAATCTTTCCCATATGTTGCCACAAAAGAACACTACTCTTGGAGAATTTATCATTGAAAATCAAAGCGAATTCAAATACTCCTCGGGCGAACTTTCCCGGCTCATTAACTCTATTCGTCTGGCGGCAAAAGTAGTGAACCACGAAGTGAACAAAGCTGGTCTGGTAGACATCCTAGGAGCGGCAGGAGACACCAATATTCAAGGGGAAGATCAACAAAAACTAGATGTTTACGCTAATACTGCGTTCATTAAAACCTTAACCAATCGCGAAATTGTTTGTGGTATTGCCAGTGAAGAGGAAGACGATTTTATCACCATCAAAGGCCGCAATCAAAAAAACGATAATAAATATGTGGTATTGATCGATCCTTTGGACGGTTCTTCCAATATTGATGTCAATGTTTCGGTTGGGACTATTTTTTCCGTGTACCGAAGGGTCACTCCAGAGGGCACGCCTGTTACCTTAGAAGATTTCCTTCAGCCAGGCAATAAACAAGTGGCTGCAGGTTATATAATTTATGGAACCTCTACCATGATTGTTTATACCACGGGGCATGGCGTCAACGGATTTACCCTAAACCCCGCCATTGGAACGTATTATCTGTCGCATCCCAACATGCAATTTCCGGAAGACGGCCATATTTATTCCGTAAACGAAGGGAACTATGTACATTTTCCACAAGGAATAAAAGATTATATAAAATACTGTCAAAAAGAAGAGGAGGACCGCCCTTATACTTCAAGATATATTGGTTCGTTGGTATCCGATTTCCACCGGAACATGATTAAAGGCGGAATTTACATCTATCCCAATACGGCCAAAGACCCGAAAGGAAAGCTACGCTTGTTGTACGAGTGCAACCCCATGGCTTACATCGCCGAGCAAGCGGGTGGAAAAGCGAGTGATGGATTTCAACGAATTTTGGACATTCAGCCTACCGAACTGCACCAAAGAACGCCCTTTATCTGCGGAAGCAAGAATATGGTAGAAAAAGCAGAAGGGTTCATGCAACTGCACAAACCCTCCTAATTCGCTTTATTTTCTAAAAAGTATTACTTTCTGTTCAACAAGTAACGGTAATCTTCCAAATCCAATCCGCCGCTAAAGATTCGGATGGATTTTTTGATTAAATCGGCTGCCAATTCTTCAGTATACCCCAATCCAATGGCATATTTTTCAACCAAACGCTTTTCATCCTCATCAATTTCGTGATCGGCAAAAATCATTTTGAAAAAATCCAACATACGCTCCAAACGCTCATCGGCGCTATTGGAAGAGTTGATAGGGTACTTCGAAGGATTTTTTAAAATAGCTTCGTATTCGTGTTCCGAAACATCCAACTTACGCGCAAAACGCTTCAACAATTTTTCTTCGTTTTCGTGAATCTCCCCATGTACCGCAGCAATGTTTGCAATGGAAGCAAAATGTGCAAGGTTTCTACTATGGGTTCCGCTGGTAAATAAATCTGTAAATGACATAGTTTGTAATTATGCTGCAAATATAAAGTTTGTTATTCTTTTATGAGAGAAATTTTCAGCAAAAATAACACGAACTTTTTCACGAAAATCTTGGGTTTACTATCTTTGCCCTCCCATGAGCAAAACGCTTGTTACTTCCCTCTTTGAAGAGTCTTCGCAAACCCGAAAACTCGGGCAAGTTATTGCCCAGCCACAAAGCCATACCTTGGTAGAAGGTTTGGTAGGTTCCTCGCTTTCCTTAGTGATTTCACAAGTTTTTAAATCTTCGGAAGTGCCTTTCCTTCTTATTCTGAACGACAAGGAAGAAGCAGCTTACTACCTTAACGATCTGGAAAACCTTCTAGGCGATCAAGACGTCCTCTTTTACCCCGGAAGCTACCGAAGACCCTACCAAATTGAAGAAACCGACAATGCCAATGTATTGTTGCGAAGTGAAGTGCTTAACCGAATCAATTCGCGAAAGAAACCGGCATTGATCGTAACCTATCCGGAAGCCTTGTTCGAAAAGGTCGTTACCCGAAAGGAACTAGAGCGAAACACCCTTAAAATGAAGGTCGGGGAAGAACTCTCGATCGATTTTGTGAATGAAGTACTCTTCGAATACAAATTCAAGCGAACCGATTTTGTGACCGAACCCGGCGAATTTTCAGTACGGGGAGGGATTTTGGATGTGTTTTCCTTTAGTAACGACGAACCGTATCGGGTCGAGTTTTTTGGTGATGAGATTGAAAGCATCCGCACATTTGATGTAGAAACACAACTATCGCTCGAACAGCACAAAAAAGTCTCCATCATTCCAAATGTGGAAAATAAACGGATGGAGGAACAACGGGAAAGCTTCCTGAAATACATTGCTGCCAAAACGGTCGTTTTTCTGAAGAATGAAGAGCTGTTAAGTAGCAGCATGGACAAACTATTTGCGAAAGCCACGGAAGCTTTTCAGGCAATGGAGACTACGGTAAAACTAAATGAACCTTCCGAGCTATTTTGTACTTCCGCTTTGCTAAAAGAGCAATTGGCAACCTATACTAGCGTTCTCTTTTCAGGGGATAAGGAATCGCAACCTACCCTCACTTTTCATACCCTTCCGCAGCCGTCTTTCAATAAGCAATTCAACTTATTGATAGATCACCTCAACCAAAACACCGAAAACGGCTACACCAACTATATTTTTTGCAGTAGCGAATCGCAAGCCAAACGTTTTCACGATATTTTTGAAGATGCCCACCAGCATGTGGAACAGTTTGAAACAGTGGTCTTTCCCCTATATCAAGGGTTTCGCGATGAAGACCAAAAAGTAGTTTGTTACACCGATCATCAAATTTTTGAACGTTACCATAAGTTCAATCTTAAAAATGGGTATGCCAAAAAGCAGGCCATCACCCTCAAGGAATTGACCAATTTGGAAGTGGGCGATTATGTTACGCATATCGATCACGGGATTGGAAAGTTTGGCGGACTTCAGAAGATTGAAGTGGAAGGGAAAACCCAAGAGGCAATTAAACTAATTTACGGAGAAAGGGACATCCTGTATTTGAGTATTCACTCCCTCCATAAAATTTCGAAGTACAACGGTAAGGATGGCGCCCCTCCAAAAATTTACAAATTAGGAAGTGCCGCTTGGAAAAAACTGAAACAGAAAACCAAGACGCGCGTCAAGCAAATCGCTTTCAACCTCATCGAATTGTACGCCAAAAGACGGCTCCAAAAGGGGTTTCAATACGATCCCGACTCGTATTTGCAGCACGAATTGGAATCTTCCTTTATTTATGAAGATACCCCCGACCAGATGAAAGCCACGGAAGACGTGAAGCGCGATATGGAAAGTGCGCAGCCTATGGACCGTTTGGTATGCGGGGATGTAGGCTTCGGAAAGACCGAAGTAGCCATTCGGGCGGCTTTTAAAGCTGTGGACAATGGGAAACAAGTCGCAGTTTTAGTACCCACCACGATTTTAGCTTTTCAGCATTACAAAACCTTTTCGGAGCGATTGAGCGATCTCCCCGTGAAAGTGGATTACCTGAATCGCTTCCGAAGCGCCAAAGAACGCAGGGAAGTATTGGAAAACCTAAAAAATGGTTCGTTGGATATTGTCATCGGGACACACCAACTCGTGAACAAATCGGTTGAATTCAAGGATCTTGGCTTACTGGTGATCGACGAAGAACAGAAGTTTGGAGTCGCGGTGAAAGATAAGTTGAAAACCATCAAGGAAAACGTAGACACGCTCACCCTAACGGCCACTCCCATTCCACGGACGCTTCAGTTTAGTTTGATGGCCGCAAGGGACCTCTCGGTCATCAACACACCGCCACCTAACCGATATCCGGTAGAAACTCAGGTCATTCGTTTTTCAGAAGAAGTGATACGTGATGCCATTCGGTATGAAATCTCACGTGGCGGACAAGTCTATTTTGTTCACAACCGTATTGAAAACATTAAAGAAGTTGCGGGAATGCTGCAGCGTTTGCTGCCCGATGCAAAAATTGGCATAGGACATGGGCAAATGGAGGGAAAAAAGCTGGAACAATTGATGCTTTCGTTTATGAACAATGAATTTGATGTGCTGGTTTCCACGACCATTATTGAGAGCGGACTTGATGTACCCAATGCCAACACTATTTTCATTAACAATGCCAATAATTTTGGACTGAGCGATCTGCACCAAATGCGCGGACGTGTAGGTAGAAGCAATAAAAAAGCCTTTTGTTATTTCATTACGCCCCCGTATTCGGCCATGACCGATGAAGCCCGAAAGCGGATTACGGCTTTGGAGCAATTCAGCGAATTGGGAAGCGGATTTCAGATTGCGATGAAGGATTTGGAAATCCGGGGCGCGGGTGATTTATTAGGTGGTGAACAAAGTGGATTTATCAATGAAATTGGTTTTGAAACCTATCAAAAAATCTTGGCGGAAGCCATTGAGGAGCTAAAAGAAAAAGAATTCAAGGATTTGTATGCCGGTACCGAACACGAGAAGAAAGAATTTTTGAAGGAAACCGTAATTGATACCGATTTTGAATTGTTGTTCCCAGACGATTATGTGAATAATATTTCGGAGCGACTGAATCTATACACGCAACTCAACGATTTGAAAACGGAAGCTGATTTGGAGACATTTCAAAAGGAATTGGAAGACCGTTTTGGACCGTTGCCCGAACCTACCGAAGATTTATTGGACAGCGTTCGTATTAAATGGCATGCCATTCAGTTGGGCTTGGAACGCATTGTAATGAAAAACGGAAGCTTTATTGGGTACTTTATTGCCAATCAGCAGAGCGACTTCTACCAAGGCCCTACCTTCGGAAAGTTGCTGCAATACGTACAATTACATCCTAGAAAAGTACAATTGAAGGAAAAGCAAACCCGAAAAGGATTGCGTTTGTTACTTCGTTTTGAAAAGGCAGAATCGGTTTCACAAATCCTTCAACATCTTCGGGAAATCCTTCCGCAAGAAACCACGGTTCATGGCTCCTAAATGGCAATATGTACTCATGGTGATTGCCGCCCTAATTACCATTATAGGACTGGTTACGGGCAAGTTTTTATTTATTTTGCTTTGGCTTCCGCTTGGCTTTTTCTTCCGAAAGAAAAAAGAGGATGGGTCTTAAAAGTGATAGAACGCATTTTCAAAATGCTCGATCTGTTCTTCCTTTTTGTTTTTTAAGACCGCAATAATATCGAAACGTACTTCTGCGTCTATTTGGTTGGATATAAGGTACTCGTTGGCTGCCTTTACCAACATTTTTATTTTGCTTCGGGTGACAAATTCCTGCGGATTTCCAAAAGCGGCGCTGTTTCGGGTTTTTACCTCTACAATCACCAAAGTATCTTCTTCCTTTTGGGCGATGATATCAATCTCTGCTTTCTGAAACATAAAATTACGCTCCAAAATAGCATACCCTTTCTTTTGTAGAAAAGCCGCAGCCAAATCTTCCCCTAATTTCCCAAGTTCGTTATGATAGGCCATGATACGTTACTTTACTGTTTTCAGAAACTTCCAAAGAAACCGTGGCCCCAAAAACCAGGGCATGATTTTCATGAATATGTCCAGCAGGAAAGCCGAAGCACACAGGATAATGGTAATCCGCTACGGTTTCAGCAATGATCGCTTCCGCCGTCTTTCCGAAGGGAATGGTATTGTCGTTCATATCGTTCATCCCTCCTACTAGGAGCCCTGCCAAATCTTTCAGTAATCCGTTACGCTTCAGGTTTTGCATCATTCGGTCGACATGATAGAGGTATTCGTCCAAATCCTCCAAAAAAAGGATTTTCCTTTGGGTATCGATTGCCGTTGGACTTCCGCAGAGCGAATACAACATCGAAAGATTTCCCCCTACCAAAACTCCTTCGGCTTTCCCTTTTCGGTGGAAGGCATGCGAACTACCAATATACTCAAGAGGTTCCCCAAAAAGTGCTTTACGAAGGGATTCCCGAGTGTTTTCTGATTTCCTTTCGATTTCCAAAGCCATCTGCCCATGAATACTTGCTATTCCTAAGTTGTGAAGATGATTGTGTAATACGGTTACATCACTGTAGCCGATGATCCATTTAGGGTGTTTCAGAAATTGGGAAAAATCCAAACGATCTATAATTCGAACCGTGCCGTAGCCACCACGGGCGCACCAAATGGCTTTTACCTCTGGATGGTTCATCATTTCCTGAAAATCGGAAGCACGCAACGTATCTTCCCCAGCAAACTGATGGTTCTCTGCTCCTATGGTTTTCCCTAAAATTACTCGCAGCCCCCACTGTTTCAGTAGCTGTATAGCAGGTTGCAATTCGGTTTCGGTAACTTTTCGCGCCGTCGAAACGATGGCTATAGCATCACCTTTTTGAAGATAGGGTGGAACAATCATTCAGAATATATCACGTTTGTATTTCTATAAAATTAAACCTTTTTGGGCATATGGTCCCAAGAGGTATAAGATAAAAAAAATGGTTACTTTTAAGACATTAAAATACAGCCTCTTATGGAACCCTTAACCACTACTTCCTGTAATACCTCGACCCTTAGTCCGTATACCCCTACTTCAGGAAACCCATGGAGTTTTGGAAAAGTACAGCATACTTTTCGAAGGTTGGGGTTTGGTGCTTCTGAAATGGAAATAGACAATGCGCTTTCCTTATCGCCTTCAGAATTGATTGACACGATTGTAGCTACTGCCTACAATCTTCCCGCAACTCCGGCTCCCACATGGGGCTACTGGGCTTTCAGTGATTTTACTGATTACGAAACCGAAAACGAGCAATATATTTATGATTGGCGTATTGCGACGGGGAATAATTTGATTTCTGAAAGTCTACGGGGACGTATGATGGCTTTTTGGATGAATCATTTTGTGACCGAATTGGACACATATTTTTATGCACCTTATTTATTTCAGTATGCACATACCTTGGAAACTTATGTTTTAGGGAATTTTAAAACCTTTGTAAGGGAAGTTGGCATTACCCCAGCCATGTTATTGTATTTAAATGGTTTTGAAAACACCAATACACAGCCTAACGAAAACTATGCACGGGAGTTGTTTGAGTTGTTCACGCTAGGGGAAGGCAATGGTTATACCGAAACCGATATCACGGAAACGGCTAAAGCGCTAACGGGTTACAATCATTGGGATGAATATGGCGGACAAATGTATTTTGATAGTATCACCTTCGTAAATGAAGATAAAACCATTTTTGGTCAAACGGGCAATTGGGGCTATGATGACGTGATTGACATTCTTTTCCAGGAACGAGGTGATTTAATTGCTCCTTTTATTTGTCGAAAGCTGTATCAGTTTTTTGTAAGCCCTGACGTTGATGCCGTGATTGAAATGACAATTATAGAACCGCTCGCGCAAACCTTGATCGATAATAATTTTGAAATGGTCCCTATGCTGAAACAGCTTTTTAAGAGTGAACATTTTTATGACGAAAGAGCGTTAGGAGTCATTATTAAAAGTCCGTTTGATGTTATTTTTCAGTTTGTGAATGAAAGTGAGTTTCCTTACAACAACGACTTAATGGAAGCCTTTCTTTATTACTCCGGAACGCTAGGACAAGCGCTTTATCAACCGCCAGATGTCGCAGGCTGGCAACGGGATGAGCACTGGATAAGCACTTCTACCCTTACCGGTCGCTGGCAAATGTTTGAAGCGTATTTAGGCATCTTATTCAGTAATGGACAAGAAGAAATTTTCAGGGAATTGGCCATTAGTCTTTCCAACGATAGTATAGATCCTGAATATATTACCCAGGTCATCGTGGATTATTTTAATGCAAAAGAACTATTTACCCCAACCGATTATGATATTGCTACCGACATATTTAAATGGGAGATTCCTCAGAATTATTATGACGACGGACTTTGGTCTTTAAGCTGGGATCAAGCTCCTTACCAAGTATTCCTATTATTGGTTCACCTTTCAAAAATGCCCGAATTTCAACTAAAATAATGCAGCCATGTGTGACTCTCATTTTTTTTCCCCCAATAAAAGCAATAAAGGCAAGGACAAGTCGGTTCACGATCAAGAACACGAGGTTTGGAGTCGAAGATCCTTCATTCAAGCCTTAGGAATTGCGGGTAGCGGAAGCATGATGTTAGGAAATCAGATGCTTTCTGCCAGTAAGGCGTCTCCCCTTTCCATCGCCTTATCCCAAAGTGACAATGAAAACATCTTGGTCATTATTCGCTTAGAAGGTGGAAACGACGGTCTCAATACTATTGTTCCTGTTTACGATTATGCTTCCTATGCCAATCTTCGTCCCACCATACGGCATCAAGAAAATGAATTACTGAACTTAAATACCGATTTTGCCATTCCCAATTATATGAATGCCTTAGAGTCGGTTTGGGGAGATGGCCAGATGAAAGTGGTGCACGGCGTAGGATATCCAGAACAAAACTTGTCGCATTTCCGCTCTACCGATATTTGGGCTTCCACTGCAGATACCTATGAAGAACCTACCGGTTGGTGGGGTCGTTATTTTGAAGAGCTGTATCCAGATTATCTCATCAATCCCCCAGAAGTTCCACCTGCGGTACAAGTAGGAAATGTTGGGAATCTTATTTTTGAGGGAAATAATAACAATTATGCATTTACGGTGGCCAACATTGACCAATTGCAAAATGTGGCCGAAAACGGTACCCTTCACGATGTGGTAAACCTACCAGATTGTGTATATGGAGACAAGCTGCTGTATATGCGTGCCACTGCAAATACCACCTTAACCTATTCGCAAGTATTACACGATGCTTATATTGCCGGAACCAATAATGCAAATTATGGCAACGGACCCCTTGCAGCGCAACTCGCTTCTGTTGCGAAACTTATCAAAGGAGGTTTGGGAACAAAAGTGTATATGGTTTCATTAGGAAGTTTCGATACTCATGCCAATCAGGTAGATCAGCATCAAAACCTGCTTCAGGATTTATCTTCCTCCATTAAGGCATTTTACGAAGATCTAGCCACCACGGGGATGGATGACAAAGTACTTTCCATGACCATTTCAGAATTTGGAAGAAGACCGTACGAAAATGGATCCAACGGTACCGATCACGGAGCCGCTTCTCCTATGATGCTTTTTGGAACCGGGCTTAACGGAAGTGGTTTTGTAGGCAATCATCCAGATATCAATGTGTGGGACAACAACGACAATCTTATCCCCACAAGTGATTTTAGACAAGTGTACGCCACTATCCTTACCAACTGGTTCTGTTTAGAGGCTAGTGTGATTGACAATATTTTATTAAATGAAGCCTATGAACCGCTAGATCTAGGATTTAATTGTGAAGGACTTTCTACCTCAAATTTTGGGGATATTACCCGCTTTTCCCACGCCCCTGTTTATCAAAACGATGGGGTGTATATTGTGATGAACTTCCCCCATATGGGCCATGGTGTCATCAAACTTTATGATTTAGTGGGTAGGGAAATTGGCACTTTGGCCAACCAAATGTTTTCTCAAGGAAAACAGCAGGTGAAGGTTCAAGAATCAATCGCCTCCAAGTTAAGTTTAGGGCAATATATTTACCGAATCTCTTTTGGTGGTCAACATTACAGTAAGTCCTTTATCTTAAAATAAGGCGAAGTCTTTCTGAAAGAATACAAAGCCATCCTAATAAAATTAGTATTTTTGGGGCTTAATTGATGCTCATGAGTTTTCCGAAACGATATACTATTACGGCGGCACTTCCGTACACCAATGGCCCGGTACATATAGGCCATTTGGCAGGGGTTTATGTGCCCGCCGATATCTATGCCCGTTACCAACGTTTACAGCACAAAGACGTTGTTTTTGTCTGCGGAAGTGATGAACACGGCGTTCCAATTACTTTAAAAGCTAAAAAGGAAGGAATTACCCCTCAAGAAGTAGTAGATAAATACCACGCCATCATTAAACAATCGTTTGAAGATTTTGGAATTTCTTTCGATAATTATTCCCGTACTTCCGCAAAAGTGCATCATGAAACGGCTTCCACTTTTTTTAAAACACTCTATGAAAAGGGAAAATTTATAGAAGAAGTGACCGAGCAATTATACGACGAGGAAGCCCAGCAATTTTTGGCCGATCGTTTTGTGATAGGAACCTGTCCTAAATGTGGCAATGAGGAAAGTTATGGCGATCAATGTGAAAAGTGCGGTACTTCGCACAATGCCACCGATTTGATTCATCCTAAAAGTGCCATTACCGGCAGTAAACCTATTCTAAAGGAAACCAAACACTGGTTTTTACCTTTAGATCAATATGAAGGTTGGCTAAAGGAATGGATTTTGGAAGGCCATCAAAGAGATTGGAAAAGCAATGTGTATGGCCAATGCAAAAGCTGGATTGACGATGGCCTTCGTCCCCGGGCGGTGACCCGTGATCTGGACTGGGGCATTCCCGTACCTGTAGAAGGTGCCGAAGGGAAAGTGCTGTATGTATGGTTCGATGCGCCTATTGGGTACATTTCTGCCACTAAAGAGTGGGGTGAAAAGGAAGGCAAGGATTGGGAGCCTTATTGGAAAGATGAAGAAACGAAGTTATTGCATTTTATTGGCAAGGATAACATTGTATTTCACTGTATCATATTCCCGAGTATGCTGAAGGCGGACGGAAGTTATATCCTCCCCGATAATGTACCGGCAAATGAATTTCTAAATCTAGAAGGCAATAAAATTTCCACTAGTAAAAATTGGGCCGTTTGGTTGCATGAATATTTGAACGACTTCCCCAATCAGCAGGATGTACTGCGCTATGTATTAACAGCCAATGCGCCAGAGACCAAGGATAATGATTTTACCTGGTCCGATTTCCAAGCACGGAATAACAACGAGTTGGTCGCAATCTTCGGAAACTTTATCAATCGCGTCGCGGTGCTTACCCAAAAATATTACGAAGGGGCAATTCCAAAACCTACTGCTTTTTCTGAAATAGACCACCAAACTTTAAAGGAATTACAAATCTATCCGGCGGTAATCGGAAGTTCGATAGAGAAGTACCGTTTCCGCGAAGCGCAAAGCGAATTGATGAACGTAGCCCGTTTGGGAAATAAGTACTTGGCCGATGAAGAGCCATGGAAAACCATTAAAAACGATGCAGAGAGAACCCAAACGGTTATGTATGTTGCGTTACAAATTGCAGCTGCTTTAGCAGTATTAAGTGAGCCGTTTTTACCCTTTACTTCGGAAAAACTAAAAGGAATCCTTCAGTTTGAAAAATTAGATAAAATATTAAGCTGGGAACATGTTTCAGACACTTCCGGACTGCTTCCGGAAGCACATACCATTGGAAAAAGTGAATTGCTTTTCAGTAAAATTGAAGACGAACAAATTACCCAACAATTGGAAAAATTAGAAGCCAGTAAAAAAGCCAACGAAGCCATGAATAGTTCTGTTACCCCTCAAAAAGAAACGATTTCCTTTGAAGATTTCAGCAAACTCGATTTACGGGTAGGCACCATTATAGAAGCTGAAAAAATGCCCAAAACCAAAAAATTATTGGTTCTAAAAGTTGATACAGGTATCGATATCCGCACCATTGTTTCAGGAATTGCCGAAAGTTTTACTGCGGAAGAAGTGGTAGGTAAAAAGGTCACCGTTTTGGTGAATCTTGCGCCACGGGCCTTACGGGGGGTGGAAAGCCAAGGAATGATTTTAATGTCTGAAAATAGCGAAGGTAAATTGGTGTTTGTAAATCCTGGAGAAGAAGGGGTTTTACCCGGTGCTACCATTAGTTAAAATGATGATGAAAAGCCTCTTATTGGTGTTAGGACTATGGTTAGGTTCTCATGCTCTTTTTGCACAAGAATTTGTCGTGGAAATTCCAAATCAAGATGCCGTAGACCACTCCAATCCTACAGGTTCGTTCATTGTAAAAAATGTGCAAAATAATCAGAAAGCTATTTTTATTTTTTACCCTAAATTTTACACAGGCACCCTTTATGATGAGAATTGGAAAAAGCTTCATGAAATAAAGGCAGTCGATTTACCCAACAGGTTTTCTTCCATTGTAGGATATACTATTGAAAATGGGGTTTATCACATAATTTTTAACACTTCCAACGGTAGAAACTATGGAGTGACTACTTTCGATTTTAAAGAGGGTTCGACAAAAACCTTTAAAACGGAATTTAAGTTAGAAAATGAGTCATTTATAGGAAGCATGCAATGGAACAACACTTCATTTTTACTCACAGCTTCTACTTCAGAAACTCAATTAAATCTTTATGAGTTTTCAGGAAATTTTGATGTTCCGAAGAAATCGGTACTTTCATTTGATGAAGCGCTGTTATTCAGTAAAAAACATCAAAAATCCATCCCTTTATTCCGATTGTTTTCAGAAACCGCCAGTACCATTGAAGTGGGACTTCCTGTAGGAATGCAAACCGCCACCAGTAAAGTCAAGATATATCAGGATACTTCAAAAAACAGGGTGCTTACATCCAATACTATTGAGGAGTACACCTACATATTTGATATCGATTTAGAACAAAAAGAAGCAAAACTCACCCGTTTTGAAAACCCTTTAAGCTCCACAAAAGACTATTACAATCAAACCAATAGTTTTGTCCTTGATAAGGAATTGTATCTTTTTTCCGTGACCTCAAAAAATTTCATATTTCAAATCCTTTCTAGGGACACGCAAAAAACCTTGTTTTTTAGGGATATTGATAAAGAGACTGAAATTGATTTCAGCAACACTCCAATAATTCAAAAAGAGGTGGGCGGCTTGAATAATTATCGAGAGTTAAAGAAAACGAAGCAATTTATAAGAAAAGTATCTCAGTCTAATTTAGGGGTTTCGGCCTACAAAGAAGATGAAAAATACATTGTAACTTTGGGAAGTTCCCTACAGATAAAGGGAAGCGCTTCACCCATATTTATAGCAGGAGGAGGATTTATTTCCGGTTTTATTTCGGGAGCAATTTCGGGCGCGTTAAGCGCTTATACTTCTTATGTGTATACTAAGTCGGTGAGTGTCAATTGCTTATTCGATGAGAATTTTTCTGCAAAGGAAGGGACAATCCCAGATACTATTTTTGATAAAATGAGAGAATTTGAAGGTCCTGAAGCTAATACGCAAGCACCGGCTTTGGCCCATTTTGAAGAAGGGATTTTCTTAGGCAGTCATGATAATGAAGTAGATGTTTACTATCTCTTCAAATTCCCCAACTAAACTTAAACTTGTTTTGTGGTGATAATATTTACTGGGCAAGCCTTTTGGGCTTCTTTACAAGAATCGTAAATAGAATCGTCTGGGGTTTTTAAGGTATAAAACCCTTTCTTTTCGTTGGAATGGAGCAACACGCTTTTCCCATCCTTTTTGGACATCTGAAATTGCCCAGGAGCCAATTCCACACAGTAATTGCACCCAATGCACTTATTGCGCTGTAAGGTCACTACCACCATAGGCTAGGCTTGTGGGGTTTCTACCGCGTACTCGGTCTTTACGATTTTGTATAGTTTATCACTTTGTCGAACTCGGAATTTCAACGGAATCGTTACTGAATCACCTTTTGTTGCGGCATTGAGTTGCTCATCGTTCACCATCATTTCGGTAAGCTCGAACTCTTCCACTCCCGTGGTAGGACCTGTGATTAAAAGGGTATCCCCGATTTTTACATCGTAAGCTTCAATTTTAAATTCCCCAATCTTGGTTTTAGGGAAGTAGTGCATCCCTTTCCCAATATAGACCTTCTTTTGTGTCGCTTTTGAACCATTGGCTTGGCTCCATTCGCCTAGCTTCTGACCTAAGTAATAACCACTCCAAAAACCACGGTTATACACCTTCTCCAACTCTGTCATCCAAGTTTTCACCTTTTCTTGATCAAAAGTTCCGTCGTAATAGGCATCAATGGCTTCACGATAAGTCTTAATGGTTTTAGCTACATATTCGGGCGCTCGTCCACGGCCTTCAATTTTTAGCACTTTCACACCCGTATCAATCACCTGATCTAAAAACTCTAAGGTACAGAGGTCTTTAGGAGACATCATGTATTCGTTATCCAGTTCAATCTCGAAACCACTTTCTTGATCGATAACCGTGTACTTTTTTCGGCAGTTTTGTTTGCAAGCGCCACGGTTGGCCGAAGAATTATGAGAGTGCAGACTTAAATAACACTTTCCAGAAACAGCCATACACAGCGCTCCGTGACCAAAAATTTCAATCTCTACGAGATTTCCTGAAGGTCCTTTCACCTGCTCTTTTTCAATTTGTTCCACGATTTTCTTTACCTGTCGCAAACTGAGTTCGCGACTCATTACCATGGTATCCGCAAACATTGCGTAGAATTTTACCGTTTCAATATTGGTAATATTGATTTGTGTAGAAATGTGAATTTCCATCCCAATCTGTCTTGCATAAGCAATTACTGCTTGGTCCATTGCGATGACTGCCGTGACATGAGCGGCCTTTGCAGCATCCAACAATGTTTTGATGATAGAAAGATCGTGATCGTAGATAATCGTATTCAAGGTAAGATACGTACGCACCTGTTTCTTTTCGCATCGTTTCACAATTTCCGGAAGGTCCTCTAGTGTAAAATTAATGCTTGCCCTTGCACGCATATTAAGCTGTTCCACACCAAAATACACCGAATCGGCACCATTATCAATAGCAGCCTGCAACGATTCGAAGTTCCCTGCCGGGGCCATTAATTCTATTTTTCCACTGGGTGTCATATACTTATCCTCTTTTTTATGGGCTGCAAAGGTAATAATTGAAATGGGAATTCAAGGAATTTGTGATGTTTTGGCATGAAATTTAACTTTCAGAAGCCTCTTTTCTATTACTACTGATAAATATCATATCCTTTCAAAATAAGGAGTATGACCTTTGTACCCTAAATTAAAAGGCCATGCATACGCATTTAAAAATAGTTTCCGTAGAGGAAGCCGTTGCACAAGTAAAATCTGGAGATCGAGTGTTTTTCCAGGGGGCTGCCATGACCCCAAACCTCTTAATAGACCATCTTTGTGAGCGATATCAAGAATTAGAAGATGTTGAAATAGTTCAAATACACACCGATGGTGAAGCCAAATACATCCAAGAACCTTACAATAAGGCGTTTAAACTCTACAGTTTTTTTGTTGGGTCGAATGTTAGGAAAGGGGTGAATAGTGACCAAGGAGATTATATTCCTATTTTTCTTAGTGAAATACATTGGTTATTCCGAAGGGATATTCTTCCGTTAGACATGGCTTTTATTCAAGTATCCCCTCCAGATAGGCATGGATACTGTTCTTTAGGGGTTTCGGTAGATATTACCCTACCTGCCATTCAAAAAGCCAAAAAAGTAATTGCGTTAGTCAACCCAAGAGTTCCGAGAACCCATGGAGATGGGATCATTCATGCGAGTCAGATAGATTGTGCTGTATCGTATGAAGGGTCCATTCATGAAACAGAAAGCACACAACCTTCAGAAATTGAGCATCAAATAGGAAAGCATGTAGCAGGGCTCATTGAAGACGGAGCCACCTTACAAATGGGGATAGGAAACATTCCAAATGCAGTATTGCACAATCTGGGAAATCATAAACGGTTGGGTATCCATACCGAAATGTTTTCGGATGGCTTATTGCCGCTCATTGAAAAGGGGATTGTCACAGGAGAAGAGAAAGAGATTAAAACCGGTAAGATTGTGACTACCTTCGCTGTTGGATCTCGGAAACTATATGACTTTATCGATGATAACCCCTTGGTTCATTTTAAGGAAGCAGGGTACACCAACGACACTTCTATTATTAAACTGAATCCAAAGGTTACTGCCATCAATAGTGCCATTGAAATAGATTTTACTGGTCAAGTATGCGCAGACACTATTGGAGATTATCAATATTCTGGGGTCGGTGGCCAAATGGACTTTATTCGCGGGGCTTCTTTATCGGAAGGTGGAAAACCGATTATTGCCATGCCCTCTACAACTAAAAAAGGGCTTTCCAAAATTGTTCCTCACTTAAAGTTTGGAGCAGGAGTCACCACCACACGTGCTCACGTTCACTATGTTGCTACGGAGTATGGTGTAGTGAATCTCTTTGGAAAAAGCTTAAAGCAGCGTGCCAAGGAACTTATTTCCATAGCCCACCCAGACCATCGGGAGCATTTGGAAAAAGCACTTTGGGAACGGTTTTATAAATCTTAAATAAATTATGGGGCGGCCTCGGCCGCCCCATAATCAATCCTTACAATTTTTATTTACTTCCGAGCATTAAAAGTTCACTGCACACTACTTCGGTAGTATACCGTTTTTGACCTTCTTTATCCTCCCAGGAGCGAGTAGTTAATTTTCCTTCAATGGCAACCTCTTTGCCTTTAGTGACAAAACTTTCCACGATATCGGCCGTTTTTCCCCACGCTATCACATTATGCCTCGTTGCTTACTACTTTTGTTAGCCTTATTCATATTAAAACCACAAATTTCTGGTAATGTGCTTCTTTTTAAATCTTTTTATTTACTTTTGTTAACCATATGGTTAAACTTAATGGTTAAATTATGGCAAAACATAAAGACAATAAAACTGAAGAACAAATATTAGAAGCAGCACAAAAAATATTTCAATCTAAAGGAATGGATGGTGC